>Ga0224558_1000825_pt1 | contig 35491 bp, 25 predicted proteins | sample 714S32024metaG_FD_180682 | JGI IMG/M metagenome (GOLD analysis project Ga0224558, IMG submission 180682) | Peat soil microbial communities from Stordalen Mire, Sweden - 717 S3 20-24 | ecosystem: Environmental > Terrestrial > Soil > Wetlands > Peat | place: Sweden: Norrbotten County, Stordalen... | reverse complement strand
CGCGAACAAAAGTCCAGCTTTTTCTCGCGGAAATCGCGGAAATGTTCCGCTCCTTCTGGGTTTGCCTTGCTCCCCGACTGCAAGTCACTGTTAATGAACGACTTTACCCCGGTAGACAATTACGAACGGCGGCAGCTCCGGCAAACAACTCGACGCGGCCCTGCTTAAGCTTAAGAGGAGCGATGCCGCGGCCGCCGAACGAGAACAGAGTCACCCGGTACCGCTCCGGACTTGGTGGGCCTTGATTGGGGTCGTAGTTCGTAATATATTTCGGGATCAGGTTGACCACACTCACCTCCGGCGCGAGGTATCGCCTCCCGTAGGAAACCCTCCCCCCAACATAACGTCGACTTCTAAGAGCACCCCCGTGCCATTGACGCCAGCCCTGATTTCACCGCACACTGGACACGGAGGCCTCGCATATCTTCGTGTCACAACGCCACGAAGGCGTGTCCAATTTCCGCCTGTCGTCTAGGACGCCGTCATGGTGACGGCGTCCCAATGGCACACGCGCTTCTCGAAGTAGCTGACATTGCACAACAGCGCGGGCCCCGTGGCGCGGAAGCCGTACTCGGCGTCCTCGAAGAACGGCTTGCGCGTGCGCACCGCGTCGATGAAATTGCGCATATGGATCTCGTGCGCGTCGCGCGGCGAGGTGAAGCGCTGCACGGTGGGCCGGCGGAGCGTGGCGGCGGTCGCGGGCAGGATCGGGTACCGCTCGCGGTAGGCGCGGATATAGTCGGCCTCCATCTGGCGGGAGAACGTGTCGGCGGTGTTGCCGGGCTCTTTCTCGCGCGGCACGCGGCTGAGGGTGACGCTGGAGATGTCGGTGGTGATGGCGCCCTCGCTGCCGATGAAGCGGTAGCCGAAATCCTCGTCGGCCTTGGAACTCTTGAAGTTCACCCGCATGACGAACTGGAAGCGCGGATGGCGCGCCGAGGCCTGGTAGTCGATCACGCCCACCTGCATGTCGGGCGCGTCGCGGCCGTCGTTCCAATAGCGCAGGCCGCCGGTCGAATAGATACGCGTGGGGCCCACTGCGCCGGTCGCCGTGTGCAGGCCGGTGAACAGGTGTACGTAGAGGTCGCCCGCCACGGCGGTGCCGTAGTCGCGATAGTTGCGCCAGCGGAACAACCGGATGGGCTCGAAGGGACGCTTGGGCGCTGAGCCGAGAAAACGGTCCCAGTCGATGTTCTGCTCGCTCGCGTCGGGCGGGATGGAGTATTGCCACGCGCCGATGGCGGTGTTGCGGTCGAGCCACGCCTCCACCATGTTCAGTTCGCCGATTGCGCCCGACTGGAGTAACTGGCCAATCTTCTCGAAACAGTGGGCGCTGGCATACTGGCTTCCCATCTGGAAGATGCGCCCGCTCTTTGTGGCGGCGGCGATGACGCGCTTGCCGTCCTCGATCTTCTGCACCATCGGCTTCTCGCAGTAGACGTCCTTGCCCGCAGCCAAAGCATCGATGGCGATCTGCGCATGCCAGTGATCCGGCGTGGCGACGATCACGGCGTCGATATCGGTGCGCGCGAGCACATCGCGATAGTCGCGCGTGGTGGCGATCGCGGGATAGATCTCTTTCATGCGATCCAGGCGCGAGTCGTAGATATCGGCGGCGGCGGCGATCTCTACGCCCGCTACGCGCGCGGCGTCGCGTGCGTCGCCCTGGCCCATGCCGCCCGCGCCCACCAGCGCGATCCGAATTTTGTCATTGGCCGTTCCCATCGTAGTTCCTCCTCAATCCTCGACCACGCGCATGGCCACGGGGTCCCAATGCTTGATGCGGCCCTCGTAGTAACTCAAGTTCGCCAGCAGCGCCGGACCGGCGGCCCGCAGCCCGAATGTGGCGTCTTCGACGACCGGCTGGCGCGAGCGCACGGCGTTGAAGAAGGTGGTGTGGTGCTCGAAATCGTCCGAGTAGTCCGGCGGCGCAAGGTAACTCTCTTCGTCCGCTTCGGGCATGGTAGCCGCCGTCACCGGATGCTCGGGGTAGCGCGCGCGGTGCTGCGCCATGATCTTCTCCGCCGTCTCCTTGGAGAAGCTGCCCGCTGTCTCGCCCGGCTCAGTCTCCTTGGGCGGCTTGCTCAGACTCACGCCGTCGCCTATCGTCATGACGCCCTCGCTGCCGGTGAAATGGAAGCGGCCGGTTTCGGGCCCGCCGCAAACGAAATTCACGCGTAGCGCGAGGTTGAACGCGGGGTGGCTGTCCGTCTTGGGATAGTCGTAAAGCCCGACCATGATGTCGGGCGCGTCGCGGTCGCCTTTCCAGAAGTAGATCCCGCCCGCGGCGAACACGCGCGTGGGCCCCAGCGAGCCGAGCACGAAATGGATCCCGCTGAACAGATGCACGAACAGATCGCCCGCCACGCCGGTGCCGTAGTCGTTCCAGTTGCGCCACTGGAACAAGCGCTGCGGATCGAATGGCCGCTTCGGCGCATCGCCCAGAAAACGGTCCCAATCGATGGTTGCGGGGCTCGCGTCGGGCGGAATGGAGTAGCGCCACGCGCCGATCGCGGAGTTGCGGTCGATCCACGCCTCCACGGCGTTGAGCGTGCCGATCGAGCCTGCGCGATAGAGTTCCTGGGCCTTCTTGTAGATCACGGAACTGACGCGCTGGCTGCCCACCTGGAGGATTCGCCCGGTGCGCCGCGAGGTTTCGATCAGCCGGTGGCCGTCTTGCCATTGCTTCACCATCGGCTTCTGTACGTAGACGTCCTTGCCTGCCTCCATGGCCTCGGCGGCGATGCGCGCATGCCAGTGGTCCGGTGTGGCGACGATCACGGTGTCGACGTCCTTGCGTGCCAGCACCTCGCGATAGTCCCGCGTGGTGAACAGATCGGCGCCCCAGTGCTCCTTGGCGCGCGTCAGCCGGCCTTCATAGACGTCGCACACCGCCGCGAGTTTGGTGCCCGGCACACTGATGGCCGTGTCGGTGTCGCCTTGGCCCATGATGCCGCAGCCGATGGTTGCGAACTGGATCTTATCGTTCGCCGCGGTCTGGCCTTGACCGCGCGCGGCCGCGCCGAGCCCGAGCGATGCCGCGCCGCTCGCCTGCAGAAAATGCCTCCGTGTGGATGCCATGCTGCATATTATATTGCGCCGCGCCGCCTTCCGTCCGGCCAGTTTGGCAGGACAGCGCCAAACGATGGGCAATCTGCCAGTAGACGCCGGAGTCAACTGGCATCCCCAGATGCGTTGACTGAACTTCCACGTCCACACCTTCCCTGCCCGTAAGGCAGTGCTGCCAATCTACCAACCCGTCGTTGGGCGAATAGATGGCAGTCTGGAGCACCGACTTCGGCCAGTGTCCCGTGAGCGATCGGCCGAAGGAGCAGGAGCAGTGGCTTGTACCGCACTCTCCGGGCAGATCCGGGTTGCGTTCGCGCATCCAGCGGCGTACCAAACCGGCAACTGTGAACACGCTCTTATGGGCGACCTGCCCACGAAAGGGAGACCCCAGGGTAATTACAGAAGCGATCTTCTCCGGCTTGCGCGTAGCCATTGCCCGGGCAAAGATCCCCCCCAGACTGTGCCCGATAAGATGTACGCGCCGTCGTCCGGTCTCGGTATAAGCCCGGCAAATGGTCTCATGCAGTTTCGCCGAAAGCGCCCGCGGGCAGTCGGCCATGAACCCGACTCCGGAAAAATACGGCCTGTAGCCGATGCGGCCCAGCCACAGGTACATCGGCAGCATGTATTCATCCGTACCGGCCAGGCCTGGAACCAATACGACGGCAGAGCCGTCGCCATGTGGTATGCCGAACCCGTAATACAGGAGCGACACATGCAGAAACAGGAACTCCACCGGCAACAGCAACTCGTTGATCACCGGCGTGGGGTGTGGGAATTGTCCGTGCTGCCGAAAAGACGGGGCCCCTTGAACAGTCGTAGTGAAGCCCTCCCTTTGGCCAAGTATATGCTGTCGCCTCGCCAATAACAAGACGGGCAGGAGGATATTCGCTTAATGCCGGTGCGCCATGGGAGCCGAGAGCATGAAAACGTTCATCACCGTGTACGCCGCGGCAAATAGCAGTATCGGCAACACGGCGCGGAACGCCCTCTCCGGCCGAGGCCCATTCCGGCGCACCCGCGCCACGCCCACACGATAGGTCAGGTAAAGCCCGGCCATAAGGGTCGCCCATTGCAGCGCGAACAAGAGGTTGGGCGCGGCGACTGCCTGCGGGACCGGCACCACGGCCCAGCCGGCATACTCCGCCAGCGCCTTCTTCAAACCCGGCCACACTGCTCCGCCCTCGCCGAACAGATGATGGAAGTTGTGGGCCGCATGCAGCGCCAGCCCGAGCGGCAGGAAACAGTAAGCATAGGTGCGCAGCGCGCGTCCCAGGCCGCCGCCGGCCTCTTCCTGAGCCTGGCTCGCGTAGCAAACCAGCCCCAGCAGCAAAAGCGGCAGAATTGCGCCCGCCGCGACGTAGCTAATGGTGTAGAGCGTTGCGCCAGGCGCCAGGTGCAACCAGCCACCGACCTTCGCCTCCCATCCGCTCCAGCCGCTCAACATCACTGCCGTTTGAAGCAGCGCTACACCCAATACGGCCGCTATTGCCGAGGCTTCGTCGAGCGACTTGCGATGGGTTTGGAAGCCCGCCAGGTCCGCACCGGGCGCTTGCGTTCGGAGCGCAATGTTGTCCGCGGGGCAGGCGCGCACACAGTCCAGGCACAGCGAGCACTCCGCGCCCCGGTCCATGGCGGGCGGAAACTGAAACCAGGCGCACGATTCAAAACACTCCTTGCCGGAGCAAGCGCTCCGGCAGACTTCCTGGTCCTTCACCGCCAGGCGCAGTGGAGCCGTCATCGAGTACAGTCCGAAGACGCCCCCGACCGGACAGACGTAGCGGCAGAAGGCCCGCTTTTCAAACACCACGGCCAGCGTGATGGCCCCCAGGGTCAATCCCAAGCCCAGCCAGGCCGTGCCCCGCGGCCAGCGATCCAGCGCCCAAAGAGTCGTCACCCACGTCAGCGCCAGAAAGAAACCCAGGCGCCACCACATGTTCTTCAAGATGCCTGGAACTTTGAGCCGAAAGGAGAAGATCTTATGCGCGACTTGTCCCAGGTAGCCGAACGGGCAAAACGAGCACCACACACGCCCCGCCAGGAAAAAGGTGAAGATTACGGCCGGCCACCACAGGATCCAGGTCAGCAGGATTGCCGGATTATCCGTGTCTTGCTCCCCGCGCAGGCCCGCCAGCACGATCAGGAGGAAGATCGCCATGGTTGGCACGATCAAAAAGGCAAGAAAGCGGCGCGAGCGAAGGGCCCTCCCGATCACCGGCAGGTCCAGAACATCCGCGCCTGCCGTGGGGCCTGCCGTTGCTTCCCTGCGCAGAGCGCGCCGGGCCGACCAGACCAGCCCACCGGCGATGGCCAGCGTCACTAGTAATAAGGACCAGACCACCGGCGCGGCCGGCGTCATCGCGCCGTGATCGTGGTCCATGTCCATCGCCCCATGATCGGGGTCCATGTCCATGGCGCCATGATCGTGGTCCATCCCGCTCGCCTGCGGCGCGCTGAAGCCAGCCGCGCTGTAGAGCAGAAAGAGAACCACCGCCAATCCGCGGCCAAGAAAACCGAAACCTCCACTTTTCGACATGATTCGCAATCCCGCCCGACCCTCCAATTAAGATGATAACGTCCTAATTATAGCCGAGATGCGTGGGGCAGGCCCTTGGCCTGCGGCGGCCTCTCAGGCCGCCTGGCTGCGGTTCCAATCTCGTTGCCGGAAGGCCCTGGCGGTGACGAACAACGAACTTGCCAGCAACGCGCCATCGCGAAGCAGAGTGACCCAGGAAAGGCGGTCGCCTGGTCCGAAGCAACCACAGTCGATTTCCATGCCCTTGGCCATGGCCCTGACCATCAGGCCGAAGAATACCGCCAGCAGCAGCGATGCGGCAGCCGCCGGCACATGCCGCCACACGCCTGCGACGAGCAGAACACCCAGCAGCAGCTCGAACCACGGAAGCGCGCGCGCTACCAGTTCCACCGCCCATGCAGGCAGGACCTGGTAAGAGTCGATCGCCATGGCGAACAAGGCCCAGGGTTCGCGCAGCTTTATCCAGGCGGCATACAGGAAGATGACGCCCAGTACCACGCGCAGAATCAATGCCAAGATACCGGCGGGCGTTTTGCTACTTAAGAAAGTCATCAAGCGTCGCCTTGATCCACCGGTAGTTGAACAGACCTTCCCCAACCAGCGGATACCGCCTGGATTTGTAAGTCACCAGCACGGTGGGCGTACCCTTCACCCCCAGCGCGGCGCCTTCGGCCATATCGCTATCGATGGGCTTCTGCACGCTGGGGCTGCCGATCAGCGTCGCCACCTTCTGGCGCTCGGCGGGCGTGAGGACGGCGGCCAGGGTTTCGTCCAGCTTGCCGTCCTGCGACCACGCGCTTTGCCTGGCGAACAAGATGTCCGCGGCCTGCTCGTACTTGCCTAACTGCGCGCAGGCGCACACCAGTTCGGCGGCCTTGCGGCCGTAAGGGTGCATCGCCAGCGGGAAATACCGGTACACCAGGTACGCCTTGCCCGGAGCCACGTAATCCTTGACGATCAGCGGCAGATCTTCATCGTGAAACCGCTTGCAGCCGGGACACTGGAAATCGCTGAAGACCTCGATCAGGATGGGGGCCTTCGGATCGCCAAATGCGTTGCCGTGAATCGTATCGGGAGCGGCCGCCAACACGGGCAGCAATATCGCGAGTGCTGCGATTAAGAGCTTCATAGGCGCATTGTACCGAAAAAACCGGAACCACCGATGGACACAGATAAACTCATCCCTCCGCGGGCTCTGGTCTCTCTTCGGCCGGCGGAGGTCTTATCTGTGTTTATCTGTGTCCATCTGTGGTTCCAGTAGTGTTGGCGGCTTATTCCACGTCGAAATCGGCCATGCGCGTCTTGGAGTTGTTGAGCTCGTCGATGGCATTAACCTCGACGCGATAAGCGCCCGGAGGGAGCTTATCGAGGGGTAGTTTGAGTCCGACCGGAATCACCGGATTACCGGCGCGAATCTCTTTACTCACGCCCATCAGTCCGGAGTCCTCCTTGGCCTCCTGGGTCTTGCGGTCGAGCACGCGAAGCCGAACCGCCACGATGGGCGGAGTCTTATCCACCGCATGAGGTTCGTAGATCTCCGCGTACAAGGCAGCGTGATCCGTGGTCTTGAAGCGATACACGGCGGCGGGCGTGAACTGATACCCTTGCGCGACCATTGGTGTGCGCCCTTCCAGCAAAACCGCATCGAGGTCGCTGCCGGTGTCGGCGGTCCTGCGCAGATCTTTACTGAGCGCCAGGCTGCTCAGGCCGAATTGCTTGCTGTCGTAGGGGTCGACAGTCAGCGGCATCTCCACTTTGCCGAAGCTGGGGCCGCCGGAACTGAAAGCCGCTTTCAGAGTGTACTGGCCGGACGCGATGTCGAACTGGCCGTCGTAGTAATAGGTCCGCTCGTTAAAGGCCTGCAGCTCCTTTTTATTCTCCACGTCAATCTTCTTGTTGTCGCTGAACTTCGCCGCCACACTGCCGTCGGGGCGGTAGGCGATGGCCAGGATATTCAATTCCGCATGAAATTTTCCATGGGCCTTCTCGAACTTGATGCTCTCGGTCGGAATGCCGAGCGCCACATCGACGCGGGCCGTATTGTTCGACGAGTAGAAGAACGGCGCTTCCATGCTGGCGCCGGGCACTCCGGGGGCCGAGCCGGCCACACGGTTCTCCAGATCCTTTTCGACCGGATTCCCCTGCAACACGTCCGCGGGCTTCACGTTGCAATAACCGTTGCGGAAGCGAATCGAGGTTCCGGGACGGTCCAGTTTCACCTTCAGGAAATGGCAGCTTCCCTCCTGCGACTCGGGCGGCGTGTAGCCCAGCAGATAGAACTGGTCTTGCTCTTTGCTGATCTTTTCCAAGCCTCCCACCAGGTCGTTGGTGTTGACGATCACGAAACCACCGGTGCCATCGGCCAGCGCGAAAAGGACCTGCTGATTGGTTGTGGCGCTGGGCGGGAGCGTCGGGATCAGCATACGGGACTGGTTGAAAGGATTCATCGTGTTGGGGTTGAGGACGGTGTTGTTGTTGGTGGTGCCGGTATTGCCACCACCACCCCCACCCTTGCCGCCGGTGCCGCCAGTGCCGCCGGTACCGCCGGAGCCTCCTTTGCCGCCCGTGCCGCCAGTGCCGCCCGTGCCGCCGGTGCCACCGCTTCCACCTCTACCACCACCGGCGCCGCCCCCTGTGCTGCCGCCCGTGCTGCCACCTGTGCCACCGCCCGCTCCGCCTCCGCCGCCACCATGCTGGAAGAACGCCATGCCTAGCGAATTCGACGGGCTATAAGAAGCGGGAACAAGCTGCACCAGTTGGGGACTCGACGGGGAATACAGACTGGCGCCGGTGGGACCGGCCGTGATGCCGGTCACCAAGCCGCGCACGTCAATCGGGTAGATCGCCACATTCGCTCGATTGCACTCGGCAATCACGGCGGTCAGCTCCGACATAATCTCGGCGCGCATCGGAAAACCGGAAGTCAGCAAGACTACCATCTTGCGGCCGGGTATGGGAGCCAACAGCTTGGCCATGCTGCGCAGGGCGAGTAACTCGTCCCAAACACCGAAGGCCGCCGCGGCGTTGCCCAGATTGGGCATGCCCGTGGACGCCACTTCGACCGGCGCATTGGGCGAAACCGGGGAGAACTTGACGCCACTGACCACTTTCTTCAACCGGTCGGCGTCCGCCGTGAAGTTCTGCGCCACGCTAATACTGCCGGCGTAATTGATAATGGCCATCAAGCGGTTCGGACCGGCGTTGGCGTCGATGAACTGCGCCGCGGCCTGGCGCGCCCGCATCTGCTCGCCAAAATCCATCGTGGAGTTATCGAAGAGCAGCACCATATAGTGCTTCTGATTGTTATTGGGCGAGTTAGGGTCGGCTTCGAAGGAAAAACTGGTGATTTTCTGTTCCTTGTTGTCTTCCCAGACCTTAAAGTTTTTCTGTTCGAGATCGCGAACGTATTGTCCCTTCTTATCGGTGACGACTGCGTCCACCAAAACCAGGCGCGTTTCCGCCTTGATCACCGGCAGGGAGCCGGGAGCCTGCGCATTGGCGTCCTGCGCCCGCGCCACCGCGCCGGCGGCGCCGATCGCGGCGGCCAGAAGTAACATGCTGCGAAGCTGCATTTTGTACCTCAATTCATCGGAATATCGACAGTGCCATTGGCGGCTGCCATGAGTTGTCCTTCGGAATCCCGGACCACCAGCCGGATCATGTAACTGCCCGGCTTCACGTCAAAGCTGCTTTTCACGGTAATCCCCGAGTTTATCCTGCTTTCCAGGGTCTGGTCCTTCAGGCGCATCTCGACGGTTTTGGAGTTTCCCGTAACCAGGTTCCCGTTGCGGTCGAACAGACCTGAGACGACGGTCAGGTCGTCCCGGTTGCGTCCGTTCTCCTTGCGAAAACGCAGGTGTTTCACATCCACGCGGGCCAGTACCGCCAGCCGCGCGTCCGCCATGCTCGATTTGAAAAACTGGGTGTGCAGCACCACCGGGATGTCGCGCAGTTCCTCGCGCGAGAACAGCGCGTCCTGGATTTCCTGTTTGGCGGTCTCTTCCGGATCGGCCAGGTGCTGCGGAGCATAGTAGCCCTTGCGCGCCTGCAGGTCCAGCTTCTTGGCGTTCCTGAGGGTCACCTTCAACATGTGCAGCCGGCCGTCGAGCTTCAGGTTCTGGGGCGAGAAGCCCAGCAAATAAACGAATTCCGGACGCGCGGCCACGCGCTTGAATCCCTCCACCAGGTCGTTGTTGTTGTGAAAGAACGTGCCGCCCGTCCCATAGGCTAATTCGGCGAGCACATCCTCCTCCTCTCGGGCGCTGTCCAGTTGATATTGGGACCGCATGATGGCCCCGGTGGCACTCTGGGGATTAGACTGGCTGGCATCGCCACCGGGAACGATGGTGTAGAGGCCGCGCGCATTCAGCGAACTGATGATGACATTGGCGCGGATGGCGCGGTCGATGAGCGCGGCTTTGTCCTGGAATAGATCGGGGAGCGTGAGAAATCCCGGAGAAATGAGGATGATGCTGCGCTGTCCCGGCATGGCGGAAATCCGGCGGATCACACTCAAGAGCGATTGGAGCGAGACGCGGCTTTCCGTATCGCCCATGGTAAACACCTGCGAAGCCGTCGCCTGTGCCGACGATTGCGCAATTTGCAGGGCCGATGGGTCGCTTGGGTCCAGAGCCATACAAGCCATCGCGTCCGTCGTAGCGGCCTGCAAGGCCGTTGGATCATGCTGGTTGAAGATCAAGTCCGCCTGGTAGTAGCTGATGTCCGGGCACAGTTGAGTCGAGGCACGGGCGATGGGCTGCGGCATCAGGTGCAGGAGAGTGGCATGCAGCTTGGCACGGTCGTCGGTGAAATCGAGCGTGGTCCGGGTGGAGGTGGTGTAGATGGCGGCCCGGTCGGTGGGCACCAGCGCTTCGTTCATGTGGCGCTCGGCGGCGTTGCGGACCTGCATCAGATCGCTTAGCGCCAGGTGCACATCGTCGAAAAAGTAGACCACGAAGCGTTTGGGAATGTCGGCCGGGTTGGTTGCCGCGGGCGATTCCTCGCCGCTCAGCGCGGGCGGCGTTTCGGTCTTGACCGGCTCGACGGTCTGGCTGGCGAGCGTCTCGACGGAAAAGGAGGAGATGGTCTGGGGCTTGCCGTTATCGAAGAGCTGGAAATCTTCTTTGCGCAGATCGCCTATTACGCGTCCTTGATGGTCGCGGATGACCACCGGCACCAACACCAGATTGACCTTGGTGCGGAAAGTCGCAGGGGTATCGCGGGTGCTCACCTCGTCGTCCCGATTCGCAGGCGGTTGCGGAGTTTGGCCTGCCGCGCCCCCCCAGACAGCCAGGAGAACCCCTAAGTGGAGACACGGCCGGATAGCGGCTCGTAGCATGGATTAATTCTACTCCTTTATGCCGCGCTCGGCGCGGCGGATACTGTCCTAAAGTCGCGTGAAGGGAAATTTGGCCCCGGCCGTGCTGCTTGTGTCCCTGTCGCCTGCCGGCGTTTCATGCCGGTACACCCGCAGCGGGCCGCGGGATGAAGGGCGCGCGGAGCGGATGTGCCGGAGAACATGCGGTGGCAGACCGTCCAGGATGCGAGGGCTAAGGACCGGACGGAGTAAGGCTGTAGCCGGTGGGGCACGCCGGGCTTGAGTGGAAAGGAGGGCGCACGGAGCGGTAGACCGTCCCGATCCTGGCGTGTTTTCGTTGTGCGGGATTGTGCAAAACAGGGCGTTTTTGTGCACGCAGTGGCGGCCACGCGAAATCTGCCGACCAAAGCCAACCGCTAAAATCTGATGTCTAAGCTATCTGTTTTTGTTATGGTTGCCATGATTAGCTGAAGTATTGCCTGACATTGCGTGGTTGGGGAGTTTTGGGTTCGCTTCGCAATGTGCGATGGTGGGGCTACGGCGGGTAAGCGCTACCGCGGCGTGACCGTTTTTGCGATTTGTATTGGGCTTCGTTGCGTTCTTGCGACGTGGTCCAGCCGCGTTGGCCTGCCAGGCCTCGCCCGCGCCCGGGTCGTTACACGGTGAAGGTTTTTCGATTTCGTGTTGCATCCGGTTGCATTTGTTGCGTTGGAGGCGACTGGCTGGCCGGAATCGCCGCCGACTGCGATCGAGATTGTCAAAGAACGAGGGGGTTCCCGGCAGAACACCTTGCGGCGAGTGCGGAGAGCCTTTTCGGAGGGGTGGATATTCTTTGTCCGGACATCAGAATAGCACAGGAGTTTCTTGTGGTCCTGGGGATTGGCCGTGCCTCGCTTTTGTTTTCAGCGGGTTAGGGAGAAACGGCGTTGAGTGACTCACGGGTTTCCCGTGGTGCGGTATTTGTGTGTGCCCGGCCCTCGCGGGCACGGTTGCAGTATGCCTATGAGGTTACTGGTTCTATCCTCCTCGCTTGGCGACTGCGCGGGCGTCGCGCAGGACTTGCCGCAGCGCGACCAGAACGGTGCCGTCGCGCTTTCCGGTAGCGGGCTACTTTGAAAGATGCCCACTACCCGCTTTCCGAAGTTCAATATCGCGATGCGCTTTCCGGCAGGCAGTAGGGCGGCGCGAGGTTCGGTAGCGGGCTACCAAACTAGCCCACTACCCAAGGTTCAACGTGGGAGCGTTTGAGATCTGTCATGGTGCCTCCTTCGGTCAGCCACTCATTTTTTGGGTGGCAGAATTTGGCCATTTGCTGGTCATACAAGATTTTGTATACTGTTGGTGTGGCTGATTCCAAACCTGTCGAGTTTCGGGGCAGCTCCCTGGAAGACTTGCGCGCCTTCCCGCTGACGGGCAGGCGTCAGGCCGGCCATCAGTTGGACCAAGTGCAAAACGGTCGGGAGCCTGACGACTGGAAGCCCATGAACACGGTGAGCCGGGGTGCAAAGGAGATTCGAATTCGAGATGAGGCTGGCGCGTTCCGCGTCCTCTACGCGGCGAAATTCGCCGATGCAATCTACGTGCTGCACTGCTTCCAGAAGAAGACCGAGAAAACCAGCAAGGCGGACGTGGAGCTTGCCGCCAAGCGTTACCGCGAGTTGTTGAAGGAGCTAGGGCAATGAACAAGCAACGTTTTACCAGCGTGTGGGACGCTATCGAAGACACGCCCGAGCAGGCCGCCAACATGAAGCTGCGCTCGGTCCTGATGATCGCCTTGAAGGATCACATCACCCGTACCGGGATGAGCCAGGCTCAAGCGGCCCAGCTCTTCGGCGTGACGCAGCCGCGCGTCTCCGACCTGATGCGTGGCAAGATCAACTTGTTTGCCCTCGACGCGCTGGTGAACATGGCGACCGCCGCGGGCTTACGCATCGAAATGCAGGTACTGGAAGCCGCCTAACCCGCGATGCCCTATTTGTCCGCGTTGCCTTGCCGTTGGTAAGCAGAACCACCTGGCGGGGTTGGATGTTTCAATGGCGCCGATTTAGTTTAGAGCTAGGCAATATCCGGAGCGTTGCCCTGCGCTTGCGCGCAGCGGAGTTTTGTCCGTGAGGGCTTCTTTCCGAGTGGCGCGTAATTCGCCCGGAGTAATTTATCGCGCTGCTTGGAGCCGCCGACAAGCGACCGCCAGCAAGGGCAGATCTCCCTTCCAAATTCCGTGCGGCCTCCGCGTAGTATCCTACTGTAGTAGGATACTTTGTATGCCGCGCGGCAACCCATCACCGAAGCTTGCCATCACTATAGACCCTGACATTCACGAAAACGTCCTTGCGGCGGCCGCCCGCGACGGGGTGAGCGTCTCTGCCTGGATGACCGCTGCGGCGCGCCAAGCACTGCAGCGGCGAGCTGGCTTAGCGGCGGTCGCGCTGTGGGAAAAGCAGCACGGACGTTTCACGACAGAAGAGACGAATGAAGCTCGCCGCAGCGTGCGCGCTCAGCTCCGAACATCGCGAACGGTCCGGCGTTCGGCATGAGTACCGTCCTCTATGACGCCGCCGTTCTGGTGGCCGCCGATAGAAACGAGCGGCGAGCATGGGCTGAACACAAGGCCCGTTTGGAACTTGGCGTTGTTCCATTGGTTCCCGCGGCGGTGGTCGCCCAGGTCAGCCGGTCCCCACAACAAGCCCAACTCCGGCGCTTCTTGACTGGGTGCGTGGTCGTTCCACTTGGCGAGACCGAGGCGCACGAAGCCGGGCGGTTGCTAGGCATGACCAAAACGTCGGATATCGTTGACGCCGTTGTTGTGACTACAGCCGTTCGGCAAAAAGCTACGATTCTCACAAGCGATCCGGACGACATAGAACGGCTCGTGAGGGCCTCTGGCCGCGAAGTTGCTGTCGTCGCTATCTGACGTATAGCGAAGACGATCCGTCCAGGATACGTCGTAGCGAATGCGAAGTCCGGACACCGAAAACGGGCGCTCTGGGCGGATCGGCGTTCCGTACAGAGGTCCGGCAAGGGCGGTTCGGTAGTGGCATTCTCCGAATCGCCCGTGAGACGCCCCGAACAGTCGATGGCGCTTGGGAGTCGTCGGGGAGTTCTTGGCGACGGCACGTGGGCTAGCCGTGCGCCGGTTCCCAATGCGGACAGTTTCAAGCAGTCGACGCCCGGTCCGTGCGCGTTACGGATTGGCTCCGATTGCGGTGCTCGCACTTGGGGAATTATCATGAGGTTATCCATGGTCCCTAGATCTGGGCTCAGAACGTGGATCGCGCGGGGAGAAACCGCCCTGCGCGCGCCGACGCGGAAACCGGGAGAAGGCACACTATGAACGTCCTGTTATGGGTCCTGCAGGTCCTCGCCGCGCTCCTGTTCGGAGCGTCGGGCGTCATGAAGGTCTTCATGTTCGACAAGGTAAGCGAGGGGGTCCCGTCCTTTGGTGCGTTGCCGCGGGAAGCCTGGATGGCCCTCGGCATCCTCGAACTCGCCTGCACGGTCGGGCTGATCGTCCCCGCCGCCCTCCACTGGCATCCGGCGCTCACGGTGGTGGCCGCCACGGTCCTGACGATCGAGAGCCTCGTGTTCGTGTGGGTGCACGCCAAGTACGGCGAGATCACGGCCATCATCTTAAGCGGCGTGCTGGGTCTCCTCATGGCGTTCATCGCGTACGGCCGCATGGTCCTGAAGCCGATCTTCTGAACGGCGGGCCGTCTCACAAAGGGGTCCTTTGTGCAATCTGCCGATCCTTCGTCTCCCCCAAAGAATAATTCCGTTATCCTGTCGATTCTGCCACACCCCGCTCGACGTCTCAGTAGAGAGCCAGTACGAAAGCGAGCAACAGCGATCCAACTGCTCTCTCAACCTGAAAACAAAGCTCACCCAAAGGAGATTTCACAATGCGATTCATGGTTATTGTCAAAGCAACCCCAGAGTCAGAAAAAGAATGCGCCCTCCCCGATCCACAGCTCTTGGTCGAGATGGGCAAGTACAACGAAGAGCTCATGAAGGCTGGCGTCCTGCTCGCCCTCGATGGCCTCCATCCCAGCTCCAAAGGCGCACGCGTCAAATTCTCCGGCAAGTCCCGTACCGTCGTCGACGGCCCCTTCGCTGAAACCAAGGAGCTCATCGCCGGCTTCTCGATCTTGCAGGTCAAGTCCCTCGAAGAGGCCATCGAGTGGGTCAAGCGTGGCCCCAACTGCAACCCCGGGGGCGACTACGAAGTCGAAATCCGCCAGATCTTCGAGATGGAAGACTTCGCACCCATCCTGTCCGAAGAGCAGATCCAGCACAAAGTAGAGGCCCGGGCCGGTCTGCCAAATCAGACCGCAAACAAATAGCCGGACAGCAGTTGCATCCATGGATCGAAAGCTGGTGTGATCGGTAGCAGCAGTGTCCGCTACCGATCCACATCACGCCACAACCCTGCATCGCACCATCGAAGCCGTCTGGCGCATGGAGTCCGCGCGCGTCATCGCCGGACTCACGCGCCTCACCCGTGACGTCGGCCTCGCCGAAGACCTCGCGCAAGAGGCGCTCGTCGCCGCACTCGAACAGTGGCCGCAATCTGGCGTCCCCGATAATCCCGCGGCATGGCTCACCGCAACCGCCAAACGCCGCGCCATCGATCTCTTCCGCCGCAACGCCGTCGCCGAGCGCAAACACGAAGAGCTCGCCCGCGAACTCGAAGCCCTCGAACAAACCTCGCCCGACGTCGACTCCACTCTCGACAACACCATCAGCGACGACCTCCTCCGCCTCGTCTTCATCGCCTGCCATCCCATCCTCCCCACCGAGTCCCGCGCAGCCCTCACCCTCCGTCTCCTCGGCGGCCTCACCACCGACGAAATCGCCCGCGCCTTCCTCACCCCCGAACCCACCATCGCCCAGCGCATCGTCCGCGCCAAACGCACCCTCGCCGACAAGCACATCCCCTTCGAGGTCCCCCGCGGCCCCGAACTCGCCGCCCGCCTCTCCTCAGTTCTCGAAGTCATTTACCTCATCTTCAACGAGGGCTACTCCGCCACCACCGGCGACGACCTCATGCGCCCCGCTCTTTGCGAGGACGCACTCCGCCTCGGCCGCATCCTCGCCGAACTCACTCCCACCGAACCGGAAGTCCACGGCCTGGTCGCCCTCATGGAGATCCAGGGCTCCCGCACCCGCGCCCGCGTCACCTCGACCGGCGAACCAGTCTTACTCTTCGATCAGAACCGCACCCAATGGGATCAACTCCTCATCCATCGCGGACTAACCGCAATCGAACGCGCTCATAAAATCAACTCGACCCGCGGCCCCTACCTCCTCCAAGCCGAGATCGCCGCCTGCCACGCCCGCGCCCGGACGCCATCGGAAACCGACTGGCCCCGCATCGTCATCCTCTATACCGGGCTCGCTCAGCTCATCCCCTCCCCCGTCATCGAGCTCAACCGCGCCGTAGCCGTCTCCATGGCCGACGGACCCCATGCCGGCCTCACACTCGTAGACGCCCTCGCTTCCGAACCCTCTCTCGCGCGCTACCATCTTCTCCCCAGCGTCCGCGCCGACCTGCTCTACAAACTAGGCCGCCACCCCGAAGCCCGCACCGAGTTCGAACGCGCCGCCGCCCTTACCCGCAACACCCGCGAACGCGACCTCCTCCTCACCCGCGCTGCATCCTGCGAGACTGACCCAACTAACCCTTAGGAAAAATAACAAACGGCTCATCCCGCAGAAATGCCGGCCGATTTATCTTCGTCCAGCTTTTTGCCAAGCTGATTGGCGATGACTTCGAGGCCCGTGAGCAGTTTCGCGGCATGGATCGAAACCGCGCCCTCGTGGTGCATCTTCCATCGCGCTCGCACCACCATGAGGCGTCGGGGTTACCCATGATTTCGCTGATGCTGTCATCCAGCAAGAGCCGTTCGATCGGCCTGAGAAATGGGAGGATCAACTCGAAACTCATTGCGGGAGCCTCATGGTGATGGAACAGCCCAGCGATTAACCGCTGCCGCTTGCTGTCAATGACGCTGTTTCGACTCCCCCGCTTCGCGGTCCCCCCAAAAAGCTATGACAGCCGCGCTCAGTTGCGGCTTGCAGACGTGCCCTCTTTTGCCCCCGCCGTGGGGGGTCACTCAAACGAAAGAGGCAATCATGACGACCGCAGCGAACGACCCCACCAAGAAAATTCCTTACAAGCCGCTATTCCCTCTCGGCCAGATCGTCAGCACACCCGGCGCACTCGCAGCTTGTACCCACGGCACCTTGCAACGCTGTTCGTTCCGGCACTCGCGCGGCGATTGGGGCAACGTCTGCGGGGAAGACGCAGCCAGCAACCGCGAGGCCGTTACCACAGGCAGACGCATCCTCTCGGCCTAGCCGCTTGATATTTCCAAACCCTGCAAAGGCTTTGGTGAAAGCACGCTCTGGATTATCACCGAAGCCGACCGCAGCGTGACGACGTTCCTGTTACCCGAAGAATACTGACAGTCTTTCCCGCCCCGCGACCGGCAACAACCCGGCGCGGGGTTCTTTTGTCCAACAAAGGGTAAGTTTTGCAACGCAGACCGAAGGCCCATAAACAAGGGGCTTGGCACGTTGCAAATGTCTTGTGCAAAATGAAGTCCTGAAGGGGCTCGTCGCGGCCATGGCATTGCCGTCGGCGCTGTTGCAGAGCTCTGTCGCAAAAGTGCAACTTCGGTCCACTTCGGTCCTTGCTGCTGACTGTTCCGGCTCCGGGAAAGCCACTTGGCCGATTAGTCGCCATATCGGACTTCTGGATTTGGGGTTCGGAAATGCTGTGGGAAGTGCGGCATGGTCTTCGGGTGTATCGTCGCCCACTCGGAGGGAGGCCAACCCCAAAGGAACAGCACCAGGGGGATCGAGCGGGATGGACTAACGCTCCGCGTAGGCAGCCGCTCGAAACACCTAAGCTCTGGGGGATGTCTACTGGGTGAGGCTCATGGCGAGGGTCGGCCTTATTTTAACGCCTATGCCAGGTCTGCGCGGGTCCCCAAGGACCCGCTTGTCAAGCCGGCTGAGCCGTGCCTGGGCCCGGTACAGCCTTCAGTCTGGGGATGCGGCTTTCCGCGGGCGGCAGAATAGGGAAGTCGGTATAGGGTCCCGCCTGGTACCAATAAGCCACGGAGAAGTAGTTGTCGGCGCGGTGATTGGCGTGGCCGTGCTCGATGGTATACTTCAGATAACTGTTGAATGTGATGGGATTGTCGGCGTGCCACCGGTATAGGCAATACCGTCCTCCGGCGCGCTCCGGATCGACCATGAACGGCGCGCCATTGTAAAGATGCGCGAAGGGGACGGCATCGTCGCGGCCGCCGAAGTCCCACGCGCCGTTGAAATAGTCTTCCGTCCCGGTGCCGGTGATGACGGGGTGGCTCTCGTCGTCCACGAACACCATTTCGTCGCCCTCACCCATCCAGTAATCCTGATTCTGCAGGACGCCCAGCGTCACACCCATCAAGTGCCCGCGGCCGCGCGTTTCGGCAAAGACGTAGTTGTCCTTTCCGTCGAGATTCTTCAGCTTGTCGGCGTCGCCATTGGTTCGCCAATCGTTGGTGGTGGGCTTGTTCGGCGTCCCCTGGCGGTACTGCGCGTGGAAGTAGAGCACTTCATCCGGGAGCGCGGGCACGATCTGGTAGTCGATGTTGGAGTAGAAAGCCCCCACGCCGCGCGCGCTTTCGTTGGTCGCGGTGATGCGGGCCGACCTGCGGAAGGGCATGGCGAAGTAGCAGTTCAAGGCCTTCACCGAGGAGCAATTCAGGAACGCCGACTGATAGACGAAGTACTGTCCCAGGTTCAGTCCGAAGAAATCGCCCACCGGCACTTCCACGCTGGGTTTGGCTTGGCCATCCCAGTAGATGCGGATCACGATCTCCTTCAGGTGATTGGAGCTCTGCGCGGCGATGGTGAACCAGATGTGCGTGATCACGCCGGGGCCCTCGGAGGCGAATAGTTCGCGCGTGGCGCCGGCCGCGATGGGCCACGAGTCGGCATTGCCGCCGGTGCGGTCGAAGCTGGATTGCTTGAGCGAACGGTAATTCTGGGCGCGCGCGTAACGCGGCAGGAAGGGATAATCGCCGGCGGCGCTCGGGCCGGTCTGCGCGCTCGCGGACGACGCCGCGGCCGACACTCCCGCTAATCCCGCCAGACGCTGCAAGAATCCGCGGCGCGGCGCAGTTTCGGATGACATAAGCCGGATTATACTACGGGGCGGGCAGCCGTTCAGGGTTTTCTCAGGAATTGACGATACGCGCCGCTGTTGAACGTGGTCCACGGTTCAAAGCCCCTCTCCGTGTAGAGTTTGTATGCGAAGTCGATATTCGCTTTGCAATCCAGCAGGTCCCGAAGATTCACCCCTGCGCGCTTCAGGTGTACCGTGTTGATTTGGAAGTAGCCCCAATCGAGCGTGCCGTCGGAGTTGTAATGAAAGATCTCGCAGGCGCCGCGCGGGTTTTCGGCACGTTGCACCGCCAGTGCGATGCGGCAGGCCGGCCCGAACTTGTTGCAAGCGTATTGCTGGTAGGCCGTCAACCTGCGGCCAGACTGATCGGCTTGGGCCGCGCCGGCTTCCTCCGGCGAAATCCTCGGGGCGATGACCAGCGGCCATTGGAATCGGATGCGGATTGGCGATCGCAGCGTGATGGTGTATTGGTCCTGGAGCACGACCGCGGCCACACCGATTCCGGCAGCCGCGAGGAAAAGTAGTGCCAGGAGCCTCGCCGGGATTCGCCGTGATTTCGATCGCCGGCCGCGCACTCGTTTCGGCGGGGTGGAGGGTCGCTGAAGCATTCTTCGATCAGCGTACTACAGGGCTTGGGGTGCTTGACGGTTTTGGGGAAACCGCTCCCTTACGGTCGCGGCTCGGTAACGGTCGCGGCTCGGCAACAGTCGCGTTGATTTCGCAGGGCTTACCGAGCCACGACCGTTGGCAGTCAGGAATCCCCAAACCGGTCCCGAGCGAGTGGGCCGGAAGATACGCTATCATAGAAGAACCTCCTTGCTTTCCATTCAAAACATCTCTATGCGCTTCGGCGCCAGAATTCTGTTTGAAGACGTCACCTGCACGTTCCTTGCCGGGAGGCGCTATGCCATCACCGGTCCCAACGGCGCCGGAAAATCGACGCTGATGAAGATCCTAGCCGGCGATTTGGAACCGGCCAAAGGGATCGTCTCGCGCCCTAAGAAGTTTGGCGTGCTGCGCCAGGACCAGTTCGCCTTCGACGGGTTCCGGGTGATCGACACCGTGATCATGGGCAATGCGCCGCTGTGGCGCGCGCTCGAAGAACGCGACGCACTGTACGCCAAGCCGCACGACCAGCTCACCGATGCGGACGGCATGCGGCTGGGCGAACTGGAAGGCATCGTGGGCGAAGAAGGCGGCTACACGGCCGAAGCCGACGCCGCGGTGCTGCTGGACGGCCTGGGCGTGGAATCGGCGCTGCACGAACGGCCGATGGGCGAGTTGCAGGGCGGACAAAAAGTTCGTGTGCTGCTGGCGCAGGCTCTGTTCGGTAGCCCGCCTGCGTTGCTGCTCGACGAGCCCACCAACCACCTCGATCTGGAATCGGTGCACTGGCTGCAGGATTATCTCTGCGACTACGAAGGCGTGCTGATTGTGATTTCGCACGACCGTCATTTTCTGAACAGCGTTTGCACGCACGTCGCCGATATCGACTACGAAACGGTCATCACCTACACGGGCGGGTACGACGACATGGTGCTGGCCAAGACTCAGATCCGCTCGCGCATCGAGGCAGGCAATGCGCAGCGCGAAAAGAAGATCGCCCAGTTGAACGAATTCATCGCGCGCTTTTCGGCGGGCACGCGGTCGAGCCAGGTGATGTCGCGCAAGAAGGAAGTGGAGAGATTACAGACCTCGGAGCTGGCGAAGTCGAATATCCAGCGGCCTTACATCCGTTTTGATATGAAGCGGGCGTCGGGGCGGCATCCGCTGGAGATCAAGGGACTGGCGAAGAGCTACGGCGAGTTGCAGGTGATCGACGGATTCACCGCCAGCATCTCGCGCGGCGAGAAGATCGCGCTGATGGGCCGCAATGGCGCCGGCAAGACCACGCTGTTGAAAGCGCTGGTTCGCAGCGCCACAGGCTGCATCGAGGATACCGACCGGCACTTCGACGTGGACGAGGGGATTGTCGCGTGGGGCCACGAAGTGGCCGTGGGATACTTTGCCCAGGACCATTCCGATTCGATCGCGCGCGGGACTACGGCGATCGAGTGGCTGCACGAGTTCGACCCGCAGGCATCGCAGGAGGAGTTGCGCGGCCTGCTGGGCCAGATGCTGTTCAGCGGCGAGGACGCGCTGAAGCGGACCGAGGCCCTCTCCGGTGGCGAGGCGGCGCGGCTGATCTTCTGCCGGCTGATGCTCCAAAAACCCAATTTCCTGGTGCTTGACGAACCCACGAATCACCTGGACCTGGAGTCGATCAATGCCCTCAACATCGCGCTGCAAAAGTACGCGGGAACGGTGCTGCTGGTGACCCACGATCAGGATCTGATCGAGGAGGTGGCCACGCGGATCTGGCATTTCGAAGGCGGACGCATCGAAGACTTCAAGGGCCCGTACGAAGAGTACGCAGCCTATGCTGAGGAGAAGGCGTCGTAAGCCAATTCGCATGACCCGGGTTCCTTAGCCACCTTCTGGGGAGGATGGCCTGGGGAGTATGGCGCTGGCTGGCGCGAGCGCGGCAGTTGGCCGATTGACAATCGGCCGCAGCTTGCCAAACTGCCCCGCAGAGCAGCATAGCCGCAACCAAAGAGGCGGCCTGAGAGGCCGCCGCAGGCCGAGGGCCTGCCCCACGAAGATTCTGAGCAGTTGTAATACAAAGGCGCCGGTCTCCACTTTCTTGTTGCGCACCCGATGGCGCTGACTGTCGCGCAAGAGGGAGCAAAAGGGACTAGACTGTCTGAAAGGGAGACTCATGCGACCGGCTCTGCGTTTGCTCACGGATGAACTCATCGAACGGATTGTCGCCGAAGCCCGCGACATTCTCTGCCAACTCGGCGTGGAGATTCACAACGAAGCGGTACTCGGCATGCTCGGCGACCATGGCGCCACGGTGGACCGCGGGGGCCGGCACGCCCATCTGACCCAGGGCATCATCGATAAGGCCCTTGCCAGCGTGCCTCACTCTTTCCAGCTTTACGACGTTCTGGGCAACCAGACGCACGATTTCGCCGGCGGCAGCGTCTACTTCACGCCGGGCTCCGCCGCTGTCAACATTCTGGACAATGCCACCGGCGAGATGCGCCAGCCCACGACGGCGGACTACATCCGCTACGTGCAATTGACCAGCGGGCTGAAGCACATCGCGGCGCAAAGCACGGCCTTCATCCCGGCGGACGTGGACGCGCGCATCTCGGACAGCTACCGCCTCTATCTGAGTCTGCTGCACGGCGAGAAGCCGGTGGTGACCGGCGCTTTCTCCGTGGAGGGTTTCGAAATCATGAAGGATCTGCAGTTGGCGGTGCGCGGCGATGCGGCTGCGCTGCGCGCCAAGCCGCTCACGATCTTCTCCTGCTGCCCCACCGCGCCGATCAAGTGGAGCGATGTGACTAGCCAGAACCTGATCGATTGCGCCCGCTGGGGGATACCGGCCGAGTTGATCTCCATGCCGCTTTCCGGATTCATAGCGCCCGTGACGCTGGTTGGCAGCTTGATCCAGCAAACCGCCGAAAACCTGAGCGGCGTGGTCATCAGCCAGATCGCCAGCGCCGGACATCCGCTGTTGTACGGCGGCTCGCCGGCCATCTTCGATGTGCGGTACGAGACCACGCCCATGGGGGCCATCGAAACCATGATGCTGAATTGCGCCAATAGCGAAATCGGCAAATACCTGGGCATGCCGACGCAGGGCTATATCGCGATCAGCGACGCCAAGCGGCTGGATGCGCAGGCAGGCCTGGAGACCGGCATGGGATCGACGCTGGCCGCGCTCTCGGGCATCAACAGCGTCTCCGGACCGGGCATGCTGGATTTCGAAAGCTGCCAGAGCCTGGAGAAACTGGTGGTAGACAACGAGATCTGCGGCATGAGTTACCGGCTGCTGAAAGGCATCGAGCCGCGGGAAGACTTCCCCGCCATTGCGCTCTTCCAGGAGTTGCTCAGCGAGAGGAACCTGCTGATCGCCGATCACACGCGCCGCCATCTGCGCGAGGAGATCGGCTTTCCGGGGCCGGTCATCGACCGCAGCAATCGCACCCGCTGGCAGAAGGAGGGGAAGCTTACGCTGCGCCAGCGCGCGGCCAAAGAGGTTGCGCGCCTGATCGGGCAATCGAAGCCTTCGCGCTTGCCGCAGGCGGCGCAAGCGGAGCTGACTCGTCTGATGGAAAGCGAAGCCCGGCGCTGCGGCATGGATGCTCTTCCTGGCGCCGGCATTTAGTTAAAGCCCATCTGGAGGGCGGCCAATCTTGGCCGCAGCCGGCTTTTAGCCGGCTCTGGCCGCCTGAAAGGCGGCTGCGGGCATGATTGCCCGCCCTCCAGGGAGATGTTCTATTGGATGACTTCGCGACCCACGGCCGTGTTCAACTGGCTGGCGGCGCTCAAATACGATCCCACCAGGTTGATGTAAGCCACCTGTGTGGCCCGGTAGTCGCGTTGCGCATCCAGATAGTCCAGGAGCGCCGCATGGCCGTGCTCGTAAGCGAAGGACATGGCGTCCCGAATGCGTGTGGCGGTCTCCAGATAACCGTCCGTGCCCTTATACGGCAGCAATAGATTCACCGAGCTGACCACCGTGAAGTAGGCCGAATCGACGTCGCTGAATACCTGCGCCTCGGCGGCGTCCTTTTGCCTCTGCGCATGGGTAATGTCGATTTCCGTGCGCAACTTCTCCCCCTGGTTCTTGTCGAAAATGCGCAGCGGGATGTTTACGCTAAACCCGACATAGATGGTGATGGGAGGGTTGCGCCCCAGATCCATGCCGAAAGTCGGATCCGTGGAGCCGTTCGAAACGGCCAGTTTGTGGTCGGTACCGGCTTTGTCGACGGTCTCGACAGCCGCCTTCAGATCCGGCCTGGCCGCCAGCGCCACGGCGTGAAACTCATCGAGCGGCATGGTCCGCTCCTGGAATTCGAACGGCCCCGCCACGTCGAATCGGTCTACCGGGGTGCGGTCGTTGAGCAGCATCAAGAGCGTGATCTTGGCGGTCCGGGCGTTCACCATCGCGGTTTGATAGTCGGATTCGTACTGGGCGCGCTGCAGCACCAACCGGTCCAGGTCCACGCGCGCGATATCGCCGGCTTTGAAGCGCACCCGGTTGATGGTCAGCTCTTTGCCGAAGTAATCCAGGTTCTCTTTAGCACTCGCCAACAAAGCCTTGGCCTGCAGGGTCATCACGAAGGCGCTGCGCAGATTGAAAAGCAGCGTACGTTCCAGGTCCAGTTGCTGCGCTTCGGCGATGGAGGTGCCCTTCTGCGCGCTCTCCAGCCGGAGTTCGCGTTTGTGCTGGCGTTCGTGCAAATAATCGAACGCGACCAGCGGGAAGGCGTAGGCAAACGGACGGTACGGATTGATGTTGAAGGGCTGCAACTGGTCGAGGCCCGCGGTGAGGTTCGGGTTCGGCCGCAGAAACGCGGTGATCTCCTCGGCCTTGGATTCCTGGATATTCAGCACGCCCGCGCGCAGGTTGGGGTTGTCCGCTTCGAACTTGTCTTTCACCTGCTGCCAGGTCAATGTGCTCTGTGCCTGGCACAGGCAACTTCCGAGGAAAACCCCGATTTGTATACGCCAGATCGATCGCCGCATTTTCGCTCCATCAAACCCAATTCTGCTCAAGTGGGGCAGCTCCTTGAGCTGCGGCGGGCTCTCAGCCCGCCTCCGCTCGGGCGGCCTGAGAGGCCGCCGCAGGCTGGGAGCCTGCCCCACTTGCCATCAAACCTGCAAAGTATCGCCGTCCCGCGCCGTCAGCGCATAGAGCACCGGCGCGAGAAAAATCGACAGAAAAAGCCGGGATGCCAGCCCGGCCACGATCACGATGGCAAAGGGCTTCTGCGAATCGCTGCCGATGCCCGTGGACATGGCCGCCGGCAGCAGGCCGAAACAGGCCACCAGCGCCGTCATCATGATGGGGCGTAGCCGCAGCAGCGAGGCTTCCAGCGTGGCCGTCGGGATGTCGTTTCCTTCCAGGCGCAGTTTGTTGATGAACGAATACAGAATCACGCTGGTCTGCACCGCGACGCCCATCAAGGCCACGAAACCCAACATCGACGAGACACTGAAATTGGTGTGCGTGATGCGCAACGCCAGCAGTCCGCCGACCGGCTCCGTCACCAGCACGCTGAAGAAGATGATGAGCGGGAATTTCAAGTTGCCGTACAGCGCGAACAGGATCAGGAGAATCAACAGCACGGTCAAGGGCAGAATGATCTTCATTTGCTCCAGCGATGCCAGGTACTCCTTGTATTCCCCGCCCCAATCGAACTTGTAGCCGATGGGCAGCGTCACCGCCGCCGCCACTTTCCGGCGGGCTTCGCCCACGGCGCTTGCCAGGTCGCGGCCTTCCACGCTGAACTGCACTCCGATGAAGCGCGAATTCGATTCGCGATAAATGAATGACGCCCCGCTTTCCACCTTGATCTCGCAGAACTGGCTGAGCGGCAGATACTGGCCGTCGGGCGTGGCGATAAGCAGGCTCTTGATGGCGTTCTCATCGCTGCGAAATGGCTCCTGCATGCGCACCACCAGGTCGAACTGGCGCTCGCCCTGAATCACCTGCGTGGCGGCCGTGCCGCCCATGGCGGTTTCCACCATGGTGTTGACGTCGCTCACGTTCAGGCCGTAGCGGGCCAGCTTGGCGCGGTCCGGGGTAATCACCAGGGTGGGTTGGCCGAGTTCCCGCACCACCGTGATCCCGTTGATGCCCGGAACCTTGGCGATAATGTTCTTCACCTGCACGGCCCTGTCTTCCAGGGTAGCCAGGTCCGGGCCGAAGATCTTCACCGCCAGCGAGCTCTTCAACCCGGTTTCGGCTTCGTCCACCGCGTCTTCAGCGGGCTGCGTGTAGTTGAAGATGATGCCGGGAAACGCCGCCAGCTTCTGCTGGATGGCTTTGGTCAACTCGGGCTTGGTATGGATGCTGCCTTGCCATGTCTTGTCGTTGTAGGGTTTCAGGCCCACATAGAATTCGTTGTTGAAGAATCCGGTGGTGTCGGTGCCGTCGTCGGGCCGCCCCAACTCGTTGGCGACGGTGGTCACCTGCGGGAAGCTCCGCAGGATATTCCGAATCTCTGGCGACAGATTGGAAGCCTCTTCGAAGGAAATGGTATACGGCGTGGTGGCGCGCACCCACAGCGCGCCTTCGTCCAGGTGGGGCATGAACTCGCCGCCGATCCCTGGAATCAGCATCAGCGACGCGACAAAGATCGCCAGGATGACGGCCACGGTGATCAACCGGTTGCGCAGGCACCAGCCGAGCATTCTGCCGTACAAGCCGCGAATCGCCTCATAGAGCCGCGCGCGCGGCTCATGCACGTGCTTGCGCAGAAAGAAGGAGCACAGCACGGGCAGCAGCGTCAGGGCGCAGAGCAGCGAGCCTAGCAGCGCGAACGACATGGTGTCCGCCATGGGCTGGAACAGCCGGCCCGAAGGCCCCGTGAGCACGTAAATCGGCAGGTACCCGGCGATGATCACCGCAATCGCGTAGAAGATCGGCCGCTCCACGTCGTGCGCCGCCGCCCGGATCACTTCGATGAAGTGAATATCGTGCCGGTCCTTTGCCTCCGCATGCCGGGCGGCCACTTCGCGGAAGATATTCTCCACCATCACCACCGAGCCATCCACGATGATGCCGAAGTCGATGGCCCCGATGGACAGCAGATTCGCGGGAATATGCCGCCAGTCCAGACAGATGAACGAGAACATGAGCGCAAACGGAATGGTCACCGCGACGATCAAGGCCGTGCGCACGCTGAACAGGAACAGGCCGAGGATCACCAGCACCAGCAGCATGCCGCGCAGCAGGTTTTCCTCTACGGTTTTGGTGGTCTCTTCGATGAGTCCCTGGCGGTCGTAATACGGCACCACCTTAACGTCGGGCGGCAGCACGCGTTCGTTGAGCTCCTTGGTCATGGCTTCGACGCGCCGCAGGATTACCTGCGCCTGCTCGCCGACGCGCATCAGGATGACCCCTTCCACCGCTTCGTCCTGGTTCATGTATCCGAACTGGCCGAGCCGCGGCGCGTGGCCGATTTCCACTTTGGCGATATCCTTTACATAGACCGGAATTCCGTTCTTCTCCTGCAGAACGATGTTTCCGATGTCCGCCGTATCGCGAACCAGCCCCAAGCCGCGGATGTAGTAGAATTGCCCGCCCTGGGAATAGAAGCCGCCGCCGGCGTTGGCATTGTTGCTACCGAGTTGCTGGGTCACTTGCGGAACTGTGACACCATAGGCGAATAGTTTGGTGGGGTCCAGCAGCACTTGATACTGCATGTCCATGCCGCCGAAACCCGAATCGTCAGCCACCCCCTGTATGGAGCGGTAATGGCGCTCCAAAACCCAATCCTCGATCACCTTCAGGTCCTGCGGCGAGCGATCCGGACTTTGCAAAACATAACGGTAGATGAGGCCGCTGGGGCTGAACAACGGCGAAATGGTGGGCTGCAGGCCGGAAGGCACATTGGCGTTGGCCATGCGCTCAAAGGCCTGCTCGCGCACGAAGTACGGATCGGCGCCGTATTCAAAATTCATCTCGATGGCGGAAAGCCCATAGAGCGAAATGGAGCGCAGCGCTTCCAGCCGCGGAATGCCGTTCATCTCGATTTCAATCGGAATGCTGACCAGCCGTTCGATTTCCTCGGCGGCGTGGCCGGGCCACTGCGTGATGATTTCCACGTGCGGCGGCGACAGATCCGGGTAGGCGTCGATGGGCAGCTTCTGGAAAGAGATAGCGCCCCAGACCATCAGGGCCAGCGAGGCGATCACTATCACAAATCGTTGCTGCAGGGCGAAGGAGACTAGTTTCGCGATCATGATGTTTGCGCCCTATTGAATCGCGTTGGCGAACTGCAGAAAGAGACTGCCGTCGGCCACCACGGGTTCGCCCGCCCGCAAGCCGCTGGCTATCTCCACCAGCCCGTTCTGTTGCGGCCCGATGGTTACCGAACGTTGCGCGAACTTGCCGGGCGCCGCCTGCACGTACACGATCGGCTCGTTCTTGTCATCGCGCAGCAACGCCGCCACAGGCACCACCAGAATGTTGTCCCGCCGGCTGGTATGGACCACCGCGTCGACGAACATATCCTTCTTCAACAGTCCGCCGGGATTGCCGGTCACGATGCGGACCGATGTGGTGCGGGTGCTGGGATCGACGAAGGACCCGATGTAGGCGATGGCGCCATGGAAGGTTCGGTTGAAGGATGGATTGGTTTCCTCCACCGCGTCGCCGTTCCTGACCGATGGCAGGTCGCGGTCGAAAATGTGCCCTTGCACCCATACCGTGGAAACGTCGCTGATCTGGAAGCAGACGGTTTGTCCCGCCTCGATCAGCATGCCGGGAGAAATGAGCTTCTGCACAATTACCCCGGAGATGGGCGACCGGACGGCCAGTTCGGTGCCGATGGATGTGCCCTGTTTCTCCGCCTGGTCGATTTCCTGCGCGGTGATGCCGAAGATGCGCAACGGCTGCACGCTGTTCTGAACGTCGGTGGTGGCGTCGTTGTAGTCCGCCACGCTGCTTTCGTAATCCTTGACGGCCACCACCCCGTGGTCCAGCATTTCCTTCATGCGGTCGACGATGCGTTTGTTGAATTGCTCGCGGTTGCGGGCCTTGCGGTAGGCCGCGATGGCGGTGGCCACATCGGGGCTGGAGACGTAGAGCAGCGGTTCGTCCTTTTTGACGGGCGTGCCTACGTCCACCAGAATCCGGGTGATCGGCCCGTTCACCTGGGTGATGGCCTGGGTGGTGTGGTCCTGGTCCCAATCCACCGTACCGGTGGTGTGGATGGCCACTCCCCAGGAGGTCTTCGAGACCTGCATTATTTTCAGATGGGCCAATTGATCCGGTGGCACGGTAAAAAGGCCGGGCTGTACGCCCGCCTCGGACGCGGCTTTGCTTTCGGCCTTTTTCGACTCTCCACAGGCCAACTGGGACAGCCCCAGCGCCGCCAGGAGGGCTGCGGGGGCACATGCGGCAAATGGGATTCGCCGCATGCCAGTCGACCACGATGCTGTCTGCATGGCGATACTCTTCTCCTCTTTTAAGAAACAGGGACGGGCAGTGGGAGGAGCTATGCGGCGGGAGGGCCCCGTGAGGCAGTGGCGAAGAACGGCACTTGGTGGGCCGGCTCGAAATCCGCGGCTGGCGCGAGCCATGCTACCAGGAAGATCGGCGTCACCGTGGCGGTTACGGTAGTCTGCAGGAAGGGCAGCGGCCCTACATGGCACAACAGGCAGCAATGGTCCGGCGCGTGGTGCGATTCTTCCTGGGAGGCCAAGGCGAGGGACTGACCCAGCAGGGTCAGACACACCAGCAGAAGTGCCGCGATGCGAATGCTGTATTTGCGCGCTCTTATGCACCCAGATTAACAGAAGACGCCGGAATTCGGGGAAACCGCTCCCTCACGGTCGCGGCTCGGTAACTGTCGCGCAAGAAATAACTGTACAGCAGATTAGCTGTGGGGCAGGCCATCGTTTTTCGTGGCCTGCCGAGTTCGAGCACGGTGCGCAGACGACAAACAACGATCGTCTGCGCCACGCCTACACTAGAATGTGAACCCCACACGAGCGACCACGGTTCGCGGTTGGAGGAAATGCGTGCCGCTAAATGTCGACAGGAAATTGTAAAGCGCCACGACATTCGTCACATTCGCGATCTCCATGGAGGCGGTGAAGCGTCGCGGGCCTTCCCGGTGAAAGAGATTGTCGGTGCCGATAGCCAGGTTGAACACGTTGCGCGGCTTGACGCGATCGGGATTGTGGTCGTCGTTTTCCTGGCTCGGGAAAGGCCCGTAGCCGCCCTGCGGAAGCGTGATCAGCTTGGATGTGACTGTGCCCCTCGTGCCATCCGGGTTGACGCAGTTGGCGATCGGGTTGGCGGTGGTGGCGTACGTTCCATTGCACGCCAAGCCGATCGATACCTCCTGATTTGGTGTAAGGAGGGACATGGCGGCGCCCGCATCGGGTATCCCGCTAACCACCAACCCGCTATCGAAGCGGTAGGTCAGGGCCACCCACTCCGTATTCTTGGAGCGCTGGTATCGCAGATTCATGGTCGACTGGAAGGCTTGATCGTGGTCAATCCGGAAGACTCCCCCAGCCAAGGGCGCCCCCTGCGGAATCAAGCCGCCGGTTTCCGGCGGGAAGTAGCGCGCGCGAGTGTGACCGAAGGTCCAATACGCCTGGAAGCCATGAAGATTGGTAGTGCTCACGCGGCCGGTGACGCCGTCCAGCTTGGAGTTGTGCCAGGCGATCGGGAAAGTGATGGTGGTATTGAGCAGGGTGCTGAAATCGTACGCGTTGTGTGTGTACTTCCAGAAGTAGTCTGCATCGATCAGCAGTATCTTGCCGACCGCTTGCTGCAGCCCGGTATTGAACTGATTGCGAAACCCTGGCGAAATCGGCACGGCGGTCGAGCCGAACACATTCTGTACCAGGCCCCCCACTCCGGTCGCGCTGGACAACAAGAGATTCTCGTTGAACGGCGTTTCGAAAGTTCTGGCATAGGCGGCGCGCAGGACTGTCCCCGTTTTCTTGACGTTGTAAGAGATGCCGAGGCGAGGCTCAGGACCCGTTTTGGCAACCAGGCCATCATAGCGGTCGATGCGGAAACCGGGGCTGAAAAGAAAGTTGCCTACCGTAATCGCGTCCTGTACATAAAATGCGTACTGGTCGATGTTGGCGGTGGCATGGTAGGCGAAAAGACTTCCGCCGCGGGTGAGGTCGAACGGAAGCAGCCCAGGGGCAAACGGCGCCGTGGCAATCGGGTTGGCGCTGGTGTTCGGCTGAAACCCGGCTGCGGTGCACTGCGCTGGATTGGTAAGGGCCGGGTCGCCGACGGAAATGCCGCTGGCGTCGATGCACGGCGAGTTGAAGGCGGGGTCGGTAATCCCGAAACCGAAGTTTTCGAGCAGCCGCGTCTGCTTCAAATCGACACCATACTTTACGTTATGGCGGCCTTTTGTGGAGGAGATGTCGGCCTTCACGCCCCAATTCAACAGTTGGCGGTTCTGACTTTGCGTGGCGGGCGTATCGGCAAAGGGGTCGCGGCTGGCGTAGTAGTTTACCTGATCCTTCCTCGTGTATGGGTTGATCGTCAGCAAGGTGTGAGCGCCGAACGTGTGCTGGTATCCTGGAGCGATGTTCCATGTCAGTACCCGCTGGTGCTGGTCCTGAGCCAACTGATCGTAGTCATTCGGTATCTGAAACCAACTTCGCGCGGTGAACAGGTTGAGGTGGAAGATATCTCTGCCGTCGGGCGCATAGTCGAGGCGGTCGAAGATGGTCTGATTGTTTCCCTTGTCGTGGATGGGGATGAACTCCGGGGTGTCCAGAAAGCGCCCGGTTTGAAGGCCGTCGATGGCTATGAAGTTTCCGAATTTCGCCGTGCCATACCCGAGTCCGATACTTCCGCCGGCCGTGCCAAAAGACCCGTAGTTGGCATCGATGTTGCCAAAGACTTTGCCGGCGCCGAGCCCCGACCGGGTCGTGACTTGCGCAATCAAGCTGCTTTTGTCGCCGAATTCGGCGTTGGGCGTGCCCGTGGTCGCCTCCATGCTCTGGATGGCGCTGGTGGGCAACTGCGTGGAGAACAGCTTGCTCTGTTGATCGCTGATCGGCTGTCCATCGATCACGAAGCTGACCTGGGCATGGTCGCCCAGCGGATGAAAGAATCCGTTGGCATCCGCGGCGACTCCGCCCGTGCTATAGACAATCGCCTCGCTCAAGCCGGCTCCGGGGTCGAAAACGGGAAGCTTCATCAGCATGCTTCTGTCGATATCGACGTGCGCGGAGGGGTCGGTCTCAAGAATACCCGCGCCGGCAGCCTCCACAGTGACAGTGGTCTTGCCTCCGGCCACGGCAAGGACAGCTTTCACCGGAATCGGAATCGCGTTTTTGATGGAGACGTCCTGCGAGAAAACTTCAAACCCGGAAGCGGTGACCTGCAGGCGATATGGGTTCGGGGGAATGTTCACCAATCGGAAGGAGCCGTCGGCAGCGGCGACCACCGACTGCTGGTAGCCGGAGACAGGGTTGGCGAGCGTCACCACCGCTCCCGCAACCGAAGCTCCGGATGGATCGGCGACGGTTCCCTGGATCGTTCCGGCATTACCCAGAGACTGGCCAAAGCAGTTGCATACACACAACGACGTGGCGAAAGCGATCACAATGGTTTTCGGCATCATGTTCATTTTTGGCATCCCTTCTTTACAAATCTTCAACTGCGGATTGTTATGGACGTATGTGGCGCCGGCGTGTACGCCACGCTGCTTTTGTAGTGCGTCGGCACCCCACCCCGCGATCCACTCATCCATTCATGCGGCGAACCCCGCGCCGGCAAGAGCGGCGCAGAGGCAACATCGGGCGATTGGCAAACGCCGCACGCCAGTGCGCGACGATGCTGTCCGCATGGCGATACTGTGCTTCTTTTAAGAAGCCTGGGTGGACAGTAGGATGGGTTACGCGGAGGGAGGTCCCCGTGAGGAAGTGGCGAGCAACGGCGCCTGTCGGACCGGCTCAAAATCCGGAGCTGGGGCGAGCCACGCCACCAGGAAGACCGGCGTCACCGTGGCGGTTACGGTAGTCTGCAGGAAGGGCAGCGGGCCGACATGGCATAGCAGGCAGCAATGGTCCGGCGCGTGGTGCGATTCTTCCTGGGAGGCCAGCGCAAGGGACTGTCCGCAGAGGGTCAGACACACCAGCAAGAGGATCAGCAGTGTTCTCACCGAAAGCGGACCACCGCCAGCCGCCTGGGCTGGTCTGCCGGTCCGAAGCAAGGGCACGCGGATGCTATGGCTGCGCGGTCTTATGCGTTTAGATTAGCAGAAACACCGCAGCCTCGGCGCGCAGCCGCTAGTGCAGCGTCCAAGAAATAACTGTACAGCAGATTCGTTGTGGGGCAGGCCATCGTTTTTCGTGGCCTGCCGAGTTCGAGCACAGCGCGCAGACGACAAACAATGATCGTCTGCGCCACGATAACTGTACAGCAGATTAGCTGTGGGGCAGGCCATCGTTTTTCGTGGCCTGCCGAGTTCGAGCACGGTGCGCAGACGACAAACAACGATCGTCTGCGCCACGCATCTTCATGGCCTGATCGCCTTCAGCAGTTTCCGCGCCGAGAAGCTCACGATGGCGAAGAAGACTCCGAAGCTGATCGCGATCACCGCCAGTTGGCGGCCGCGCGAGAGGTAACGCACGCGCGGCTGTTCCAGGAATACGCGCAGGCGCACCCGCACCGGTTGCGGCGCACGGTTCTCAATGGCTACATAGGTGTCTGCATCGTGTACCGACGTGCGCAGCGTACCGCGCGGACCGGCCGGCGTGGCGGCGATCTCGTCGTGGTCGCGGCCCGTGCGCCAGGCGTTTAAGTCGGCGTGGCTAACGAGCACGAGCCGGACCTGGGCATCCGGCCGGCCGCACTGAAAGATGCAATCCACCATGGCCGGCTCTTCGGTCAGCGGGCGGGGCACGTACCGCCAATCGCCGGCGGGGATCTCGAAGGTCTCGTCAATCAGATCCGCGCGCGCGAACGCGGCCATCAGAAAAAGCAATGCGGCGATCATTTGGTTAAAATGGAGGCCATGGACCAAGATACCAGTTGGAAGACCACGCTGAGTTGGGTGAGCGCGATTTTACTGGCGCTGGTGTTTCTAGTCTCGGGCCTTTGGAAGCTGACCGACGCTCCCGGCGCGGCCGTGCGCATGGCGCAGGCGCGCGTTCCCCAATCGCTGAGCCTGGCAGGGGCCATCGGCTTCGGCATCGCCGAGACCTTCACCGCGCTGCTGCTGCTGGCGCCGCGCTTCCGGCGCTGGGGCGCGTGGCTGGGCGGCGCGCTGCTGATCGCCTTCATGATCTTCATCGGCATCAACTACAACGCGCTGCGCGGCGCGGAGTGCAGTTGCTTTCCGTGGGTGAAGCGCGCCGTGGGGCCCGGCTTCTTCATCGGCGACGGCATCATGCTGGTACTGGCAGTGCTGGCAGGCGTGTGGGCCAGGCGCGCGCAAAGCATGCGCTACGCCATGCTGATTCTGGGCGCGGTCACGCTGTTCGCAGCCGGCTCGTACGGCGTAGCAGCCATGCGCCAGACGGGCACTAAGGCGCCGGACACGGTGACGGTGAACGGCAAACCTTATTCGCTGCAGGAAGGACAGATTCTGATCTTCTATTTCGACCCCGAGTGCCTGCATTGCCTGGACGCCGCCAAACGCATGTCGAAGCTGAACTGGGGCGATACGCGCATCGTGGCCGTACCCATCAACGTGCCGCAGTTCGCGCAGGGCTTCCTCGACGACACGCATTTGAACGCAGTGCTCTCCAACGACCTGCCACAGTTGAAGAAGATATTTCCGTTTGTCAGCGCGCCGGCCGGAGTGGCGCTGGTGAATGGGCGGGAGAAGATGGCGCTCACGCAGTTCGAGGATCCCGAGCCGGTGGATACACTGAAAAAGCTCGGATTCATTCGCTAACCGCGGTGCCCGACCCTGCCTCCGACATCCGAAAGCGATAACCCAGCCACGGTTCTGTCAGGATGTACCGCGGATTCCCTGGATCGGGTTCGAGCTTCTTGCGCAACTGTTTGATGAACACACGGAGGTACTGCACCTCGCTGCCGTAGTCGGGTCCCCATACGGCTTGCAGGATTCGCTCGTGCGGCAGGGCGACGTCGTCGTTGGAGATCAGAAACCGCAGCAGGTCGAATTCTTTGGGCGTCAGCCGGACTTCCTTGGCGTCCACCAGCACGCGCCGCGCCGGCACGCGAATCTCGACGTTGCCGAACCGGATGATGCCGGCCCCAGGCTCCACGGCGGGCGTGAATCGCCGCAGATTGGCCCGGATGCGCGCCAGCAGGACGTCCATACTGCAGGGCTTGGTAACGTAGTCGTCGGCGCCCGCGTCCAGGGCCTCCACGGCGTCCTGGTTGGCATTGCGCACGGTCAACATCAGCACCAGCACTTCGGATTGCGCGCGGATTTTGCGGCAGGTCTCGATCCCGCTGATGCCGGGCAGGTTGACGTCCAGCAGCACGAGATCGAAACGCTCGTCGCGCAGCTTTTCCAGGGCCTCTTCGCCGCTGCGCGCGTCGGCCACCGCGTAGCCCGCGCCGCTCAGAGTCGCCCGCATCACCCGCCGGATCTGGGGTTCATCGTCCACGATCAACACTCGAGCGCTGTTCATCGCTCCAGCGTAGGTCACGCGCCGTAAAGAAGTCGTTAAGCCTGCGTGAACATTCCATAAGTGCGGGCCGGGCGGCCTGAGAGGCCGCAGCAGGCTGAGAGCCTGCCCCACCGCGGAACTTAGTCAGTGGCACAGGTGTCGAATCAATCAGACAAGCTAGAAACCAGATAAGTCAAATGGAGGCTGAAATGTTCGACGCTATTGGTGTCTCTGAACGCACGCAGAA
>Ga0224558_1000824_pt1 | contig 35504 bp, 34 predicted proteins | sample 714S32024metaG_FD_180682 | JGI IMG/M metagenome (GOLD analysis project Ga0224558, IMG submission 180682) | Peat soil microbial communities from Stordalen Mire, Sweden - 717 S3 20-24 | ecosystem: Environmental > Terrestrial > Soil > Wetlands > Peat | place: Sweden: Norrbotten County, Stordalen... | reverse complement strand
CCTGTTCCTGATAGACGAAGACGCCGAGCGTTTCCTGCAGGATCTCTTTCAATTCGGGCAATTCATATTCGATTTTGCGGCGCCCGTGTTTGCGCTCGATGAAATCGTCAATCATGCCCATCGGGCCCGGACGATAGAGCGCATTGAGCGCCGTCAGGTGCTCGATTGAGTTTGGCTGGTAACGCCGCAGCACATCGCGCATGCCATGCGACTCAAACTGAAACACGCCAGATGTTAATCCGTGATGGAACACTTTCTGATACGTTTCCTCGTCCTCAAGCGGGATGTCGTCCAGCTTCAGATTCGTCCCCTTCTGCGCGATCAGCTTCAACGTATCGTCGAGAATGGTGAGCGTCGTCAGCCCAAGAAAATCCATTTTCAGCAGGCCCATCTTTTCGATGGCCACCATGTCGAAGGCGGTAACGATTTCGTCGTTCTTGGTTTTATGCAGCGGCACCAGTTCAATCAACGGACGCGGCGAAATCACCACCCCCGCGGCGTGTACACCGGAATTCCGCACCAAACCTTCCAGCTTCCGCGCCGTGTTGAGCAACTGCCGCACCTGAGGATCTTTTTGGTAAGCCTCCTGCAGCGCCGCGGATTCCTTGAGCGCGTCGTCCAGCTTGATATTCAGCGTGGGCGGCACCATTTTCGCGATGCGGTCCACGTCGCTGTAGGGCATGTCCATGGCGCGGCCGACATCCTTGATCGCGGCTTTGGCCGCCATCGTGCCAAACGTGATGATCTGCGCAACATTTTCCCGCCCGTATTTATGGGTGACATATTCGATTACCTCGCCGCGCCGGTTCATGCAGAAATCGATATCGATATCCGGCATGGAAATGCGTTCCGGGTTCAGAAAGCGCTCGAACAGAAGCTCATGCTGCAGCGGATCGATGTCGGTAATCCCCAGCGAATACGCAACCACCGCGCCCGCCGCCGATCCGCGCCCCGGGCCCACCGGAATGCCGCGTTCGCGCGCGTAGCGGATGAAGTCCCAAACGATCAGGAAGTAACCCGAGAACTTCATCTGCTGAATGATGCCGATCTCGCGCGCTAATCGCTGCTCGTAATCGGCAAGGGAGTGCTTCAGCCGCCCGCTCGCCGACAAATGGCGCAGGTTCTCCATGCGCCGGGCAAATCCTTGCCGCGTGATGTGCTCGAAATAACTGTCGAGAGTAAATCCGTCCGGAACGTCAAAGTGCGGAAACGGGCTGGGAACTTTCTCCAGTCGAAGGTTGCAGCGTTCGGCAATATCGAGCGTGCGCGAAAGCACCTGCGGCGCGTCCTTGAACATGCGCATCATCTCTTCGCCGTTCTTGACGTAAAACTGCGTGCCCTCGAACTTCATCCGGTTGGTTTCCTGGATGGACTTCCCCGTCTGAATGCACAGCATCACGTCCTGGGCGTGCGCGTCGTCTTCGCAAAGGTAGTGGCTGTCGTTGGTCGCGACCATCGGCAGCCCGAGATCTTTTTCGAGCTGAAATAACCCGGAGCGGATGCGCTGCTCCATCTCCAGACCCTGGTCCTGAATCTCAAGGAAGAAGTTCTCTTTGCCGAAGAGGTCGCGATAGAATCCGGCCGCCGACCGCGCCGCGTCGTAGTTCCCTTCCGTGAGCCGCTCCGCCACTTCGCCCTTCAGGCATCCGGAAAGCCCGATCAGCCCCTTAGAATGCTCCGCTAGAAATTTCTTGCTCACGCGCGGCTTGTAGTAGAAACCGTGCAGCGAGGCTTCCGACGTGATCTTCACCAGGTTGCGGTAGCCCTCTTCATTTTCGGCCAGCACCAGCAGGTGGTTATAAGTGTCGCCGTCAGGCAGAGTGCGCGCGATATCGTGATCGTCCTTCTTGCAGATGTAGAGTTCGCATCCTACGATCGGTTTCACCCCAACCTTGTGCGCAGCATTCACAAAATGCACCGCGCCAAAAATATTGCCGTGGTCGGTCATGGCCACCGCGGGCATGCCAAGTTCATGAACCCGGTCTACAAGTTTTTCGACGTCGCAGGCTCCGTCGAGCAGAGAGTAATCGCTATGCAGATGCAGGTGAACGAATTGGTTTTGGGTCATGAAGGCAGCTTTTGGCTATTAGCTCTTGGTTCTCAGCTTTTGGAAATTTGGGATCTACTTATTCTAATGGCTGGAGGAAATCGCGCAACGCCTGAAAGTGGTGCAATTGGATATAAGGCTGGAGTTGATGCCCAAGACCCGAAATCGCCGCTCCGTCTAACGCAACATCGGCATCGCCGGTTGCGGCACCTGAAAATCCACGCCGCGATCGTCATTCATCTTGACCGTGGCCGCAAGATCGAGCTTGGCAAGAGGAATCTTCTTCGCGGCTTCCGCATTGAGCACCCAGAGCGTTTCACCGGCGATCGCGTAATTCCGCACTTCTTCAACATGCTGGTCGCGGAAAACCAGTGCCGTCGCAGGTTCCTGGTCTGTCTTCGGTCGATTGCGCGCCTCGACATCGGCTTGCAGTCGGTCGATCTTTCCGTTCAGCGCCTGTACATCGCGCTGCAATCCGCCGTTCTCAGGGTAGGGAGCAGGATAAGAAGCACCGGCATACGAATCCTGATCTTCGTTGCCCGTGTCATAAGCGAGAGCATCATCGTACCAGCCGTAATAGCCGTAGGGATAATATCCCGCGTACGGGTAGTAGCCCGGTCGTCCGTAAAAGGCTCGACGATTGTAGTAGGGGTATCCAGTCCGAATACGAACGCCGGAGCTGCGACCAAAACTTCCGCTGCCGGAGCTGCGACCAACATTTCCGCTGCGAAATGAGCCGGAGGAGTGTCCGGCAAACCCGCCACCCGAGGCTGCGTGCCCGCCGCCTCCCCCGCCGCGCCGTTGCGCCCACACGGGCAGTACGAGCAAAATCAGGCTAAACGTCGCTATGGACAACCAGCGCCGCATACCCGGATTATAGCGCAGTTTGACTTGTCTCAATGCGGAGAAAATGGGCTACGCCAACGGGAAGGAAGACCCAGGAAGGCTGCGGAAAAAGCCGGGTTTGTATCACCGTATCGCTTTACAAAACTCGACGTTGCACTCGCTTTTGGGTGGCGCAGCGGTTTACCGCTGCGATAACTGGCGTATTTTCGGTATCGGCTTTAGCCACTGAGGTCAGACTGTGGTACGGAAGGTACTCTTTCCGCACGTTGTTTAGCGATACCGCAAGTTCAAGTCAGGTTCGTATCAGGGTATCGCTTTAGCGATACCGCAAGTTCTTCGGAAACAGATGCCCCTTTAGGGGCTAAGCACCGAATAGCCCGCAGGCCAGGTTTCACAACGCCCCGAATCCGCCCTATTTGCCCTTTTTCTTGGCCTTGGCTCTGGTTTTCGTCTTCGTTTTAGCCGCCGGCTTCTTGGGTTTCGGTGGTTTGTTCGGCTTCTTGGCCTGAGCCTTGGCTGTCTTGCTCGCCTTGGCAGCCGCGGCGGGCTTCGCTGGCTTTGCAGGAGCCACAGGCTTCGCCGGCACCGCGGGCTTCGCCGCTGCGGCGGGCTTCATCTGTATCGAGGCTGCCGGAACCGCGGTCGCAACTTTTCCCTTCCCCTTGGCGCCCGTCTTTATGCTAGCCGCCGCAGGAACAGCAGCGGCAACCGCAGCCTTGGCTCCTCTGCCCCGCTTTGCCGGCGGAGGTGGTGGGGGTGGCGGAGGCGGCGGCGCCAGCGGCTTCAGATATTTCAGAGTCTCCGTCCGCGAACGCAGCTTGCCATCCAACAACAGCATGAACACATCGTTCGCGATCTTCGGATACGCCGGCATCTGCGGCGTGATGCGGAGTTCCGTCATCTCCGGCAACGGAATTTTCTGCTGCACTTGCCGCCACTTGGTAAAGAAATTCTTGATCTTCTGCGCCACCGCCTGCTGCCGCGCCGTGATCGCCAGAAACAGAATCATCTCCGGACGCGCCGACGACAGCAATTGCCACGTCCGCGATGGCGTGGCCGCTTCCTTGCTCGACAAGCGCTTGGCCAGGCTGTGCGCGTTCGCATCCAGATCCTTCCAGGCCGCGACCAGATCCTTGCGCGGAATCGCCCGCCGTAAATCCGCAATATCCTTGTCGCCCAGTCGCTCGGTGAGGAAATGCAGCACCAGGGGCGCAACTTCCGGCGTGTAGCCCAGTTCGTTCATTTGCTGCCGCGTCTTCATCAGCGCGCCCAAGCCGGCCGTGTCCACTTTGGCCGTGCTCCAGCGCGGATTCAGCACTTTCAGCCATCCCTCTTTTTCATACGCCTTCAGAACGCCCTGCGGATCGTCCTCGTACGCCAACTGCTCGATCTCGTATCCGATGCTCGAACTCCGGATGTATTCGATGTAGCCGTTTTCCTTGCCCGCTTCGTAGCGCGCCTGGGTCCGTTCCTCGAGCGGCCAGTGGAAGCGCGTGCTAAAGCGCGTGGCGCGGATCATCCGCGAGGGATCCTCCAGAAACGCGTAGTTATGCAACACGCGGATCACTTTCGCTTCGATGTCGGCCACGCCGTTGAACGGATCCATCAACAGCCCGCGCGATCCCTCGTTCAGCGACAGCGCCATTGCGTTGACTGTGAAATCGCGCCGGCGAAGATCTTCAATGATGGTGGCCGGAGCCATCTGCGGAGCCTTCCCGGGCTTGTCGTAGCGCTCCGACCGCGCCATCGCAATCTCGGCGCGCACCCCACCCGGCAGCGTGAGCAGCAAGGCCCGCGTCTCGCCGTCGGCGTCACCCACCACCGCTCCCGCCCGCTCCAGATCTTTCTGCAGCTTGAGCGCGTTGCCCTGCACCGTGAAATCCAGATCGCGGATGGGCAAGCCGCTAATGATGTCGCGGATGGCGCCGCCGGTCAGATACAGGTTCATCCCCGCCGCCTTGGCGGCGTCTACAACCAGAGCGACTGCCTTTTGTTGATCCGGCGAGAGCCGGGTCTCCAGCGTGTATATGTAATCGGCCATGCCTTCCTAGTCGCCTTGCCGTGGCTGGACCGGGGTGTTATTCACAAGATTTCCACAGAGGAGCGGCTCCAAACTTGGCGGCCTGTCCCTCGGCGGAATCTAACTCCCTCTAGACATTAGACTTATACCGCACTCTTACCATCCCAGTAAACAGAGAAAGTAACACAAAGGTTTACCGTTTGGCTACTGTGCAGGCACAAACTGCCCGAACTCATAGGGATAGTGCCAAAAAAGTGCGAGAATCGCATCTGGAGCTTCCATGGCCGCGGGTGCCCCACTCATTCGCGTTCTTTGCGAATGAGTGGGATTGCCGGCGGTCGCTTTTGAAAGCCCTCTAGTCCCATGCCCTCGACCCACAAGAAGGTGATCGTGCGGAAACACGACCGCGACTCGGTCAGCGGTTTCGTAGCTCCCGCCAACTTTGTGGTGGAGGGAAAGCTCGAACTGCTCAACACTTCCGGCAACGTGGTCGCCATCGACCTGCGAGACATCAAAGCCGTTTATTTTGTCCGCGAGTTTTCCGACACCGACTTGATGCTCCGCAAGACCTTCACCACCCGTCCCCGCACCGAAGGCCTGTGGGTGCGCCTGAAGTTTAAGGACAGCGACGTGATTGAAGGCATCCTGCCCAACGACCTGACGCAAAATCCCGCCGAAGGATTTCTGATGAACCCTCCCGATCTGCGCTCGAACACCCAGCGGGTGTTCGTCCCCCGGGAAGCACTGAAGTCGGTAACGGTGCTAGCAGTCATAGGAGCAGCCAACCGCCGCCGAAAAGGTGGCCAACCGGATACAAGACAAGTCACGCTGTTCGAGCAGTAGGAAAGCAGCTCTCAGCTCTCAGCTCTCAGCTGTCAGCTCTCAGAAAAAGCGATCTCGTATTGACGGTGAAATGGGCTGGTTTTGTTTTCCTGAGAGCTGACAGCTGAGAGCTGAGAGCTGCTTGTTACAATTCTCCGAGACACCGCCATGAAACTATCCGACATCGCAAAAGCCCTTAACGCCCGCCTCGACAACGCCCCACCCGACACCGAAATCACCAGCGTGGCCGGAATAGAACGCGCCGGCCCCGGCCAGCTCACCTTCGTCTCCAACCCCAAGTACAACTCCGCCGCGAAGTCGACGAAGGCGTCGGCGGTTATCGTAGCGGAAAACTTTCCCGCCATCTCCACCGGCATGCTGCGCAGCAAGAACCCATATCTGGCGTGGGCAAAGGCGATCGAGCTTTTCTACCAGCCGCCGCGCTACGCCCCCGGAATCCATCCCACCGCGGTAGTTCATCACTCAGCTAAGCTCGGCAAGAACGCGCACCTGGGCCCCTACGTAGTGATCAACGAAGACGTCGTAATCGGAGACAACGCCGTTCTCCTAGCCCACGTAGTCATCTATCGCGGAGTAACCATAGGCAACAATTTCTTCGCGCACGCCCACGCCGTAGTTCGAGAATTCTGTCACCTGGGAGACAACGTTCTGCTGCAGAATGGCGCCATTGTAGGCTGCGACGGTTTCGGCTTCGCCAAGCATAGTGAAGACGATAAAACAAACGCCGGACGCTGGCACAAAATCATGCAGTCCGGCAACGTAGTGGTGGAGAGTGACGCCGAACTCCAGGCCAACGCCTGCATCGACCGAGCGAGCATAGGCGAGACCCGCATCGGACGAGGCGCAAAACTGGACAACCTCGTCCACGTAGGCCACAGCTGCACGATAGGCCACGACACGCTGCTCTGCGCGCAAGTAGGCCTGGCCGGCACCACCGACGTAGGCAACAACGTAATCCTGGCCGGACAAGTAGGCGTCAGCGGCCACGTAAAAATCGGCGACGGAGCCACAGCCATAGCGCAAAGCGGCATCCCGCACGACGTTCCCGCCGGAGCCATGGTCAGCGGCGCTCCCGCCATCGATCACAAATTGTGGTTGAAGTGCTGCGCCGCCTACGCCAGGCTGCCGGAGATTGCCAAGGCGGTGCGAAAGTTGTCGGAGCGCGACTCCTCATAAAAGTTGTCATCCTGAGCGAAGCGAAGGACCTGCTTTTGGCCGGGTCAACGGCATCCACCCTCCAATGTTCCCCTAGCCGAAGGCGATTGCGGGCTGCCGTTACGAATTCCGAACAAAAGACGGGAACGTGCTCAACCGGGGAAACGGTTGCTGTATCGTGACCCGCATCTCTCACGGCTCCTCCGGTCCTGCACGGCAGACCCCCTCGTCGCCTCGCGGGGCCGTCGAGTCGATTCCAGGGAGTAAGGGTGGGCGCGTTCTGGTTCTGTGGTAGAGCAGAGCGCCCCACCCTTCGCAGCAGATGGACTCGGCTTGTTTGAGACGAAAGAGCTATTCCGGTTGACCGAAGGCCAGCCCGGCGGTAGGGTGGGGGCAGAACAGTTGCCAGAGGGTTGCGCCATGACCATCGAAATAAAACGTCCGGAAATCGAGGCGCTCATTCAGCAGCGGCTGCACAGCGGCGCGTTCGAGAGCGTGGAAGACGTGCTCTTCGATGCCTTGAAAATGCAAAGCGAACGCGAGGTCTGGCTTCAGGAAAATAAAGACGCTATCAACGCCAAGATCGAGCGCGGCTTGGCCCAGCTCGACCGGGGCGAAGGCATAGCGGGAGACAAGCTGCGCGCGCGTCTTGCAGACGATAAGGCGGCGTGGCTCAAGGACAAGGATCGCTCCGGTTCGTGAAAACCTACCTCGTTGCGCCGGAAGCCGAGGGTGATCTTCGGCAGATTTGGCGCTACCTGCTCGGAGAAGCGGGGCTGGCAATCGCCGACCGGATTCAGGGCGAGTTGGTGGACGCCTTCGAGGGCTTGGCCGATGTTCCCGGCAAAGGACATAAGCGTCCCGACCTCACCAGCTGCGATGTGCTCTTCTTCAGCGTGTATCAGTACATGATCGTGTACCGGCGAACGGAGTTGGTGGAGATCGTCGCCGTCCTGCATGGCAAGCGCGATGTAAAACGACTACTCAAAACCCGGACGTGATTGTGATCCACTCAGATCAGCATTTGTCAGCTGAGCAATATAAGGAAGCCGCCGATGCTCTCCACACTTTATCGGGCATGCTCTTGTTCGAGTTTGCGCGCCATAGCGAAACCGCGCCGAAACGCGATCTGATCGTGAGGAACTTCATAGCGCGCGCCGACACGATGGTTCGTGGCCTTCTCCGGCTGTGGGAGATCAAGGACTACGGTGACTGCTGGATTATCCACCGCTCTCTACTTGACCGTCTCTTTCATCTGCGTGCTTTGAACGATAACGATCAGTTCAATTTGTTCGATGACTGGTCATTCAAAACGCAATATGAAGCAGCTAACCGGTTGCGGAGTGATCTTGATCCTGATTTGAAGGGCCAACTTAAAGGGCTGGTGGACGATCTGACAACGGAGCAAAAGGCACGTTATCAGCAGCTCGTTAAGGCTCCCCCTGATTGGCGGCGTCCGAAGGCGGAGGATGTAGCCAGAGCGATGGACCTAATGTTCCTATACAGGTACGGTTATGATTTCGCATCCCAGCATGTTCACCCAATGGCAAATGATGGGCAGGAAGATTTTTTCAACATCACCCGCTTGGAACCGAGGCCGAACTTCCCAGAGTCGGGAATGGTGCTCTCGAACTCAATTTTGGCGGCATCACTAGTCGTTCAGGAGGCTCTTAACGCTAGCACTTTGTTGTGGTGCAAAGTTGTTTACGATGCGGTGGACGGGGTTCGAAAAGTTCTTCGCTCCCCCTCGCTAGAACATCTCCTGCCTTTGGTAAAAGCGGGCAAGATGTTTGAGGAGTGTATCCCTTTGGCCCAGCGCCGTGAATCTGATCGGTCTCAATAACAACGGATCCGTCGTGTTCCAAGGGAGGTAATCTTGAAACTCCAGGAAAGCACACTAGGCGGCGATTCGACTCAGTATCCGGCTTCGCGCCCGTGGCGGATCGCCAGGATCATGATCTGTTTCCCGTCGTAATAATAGAGAGCGACATAGGCCCCGCTCCCGAATTCAATCACCCACTCGCGGAACTCCAGCGGCAATTCTTCGACAGGGCGGCCAATTTCCGGATGCTTGACGAGGGCTTTCACGCCTTGGCGGATTACCTTAATCGCACGCTGGGCCGCGTCGCGGCTTTTGGGGGCTAAGAATGCATGGAGACGGGCCACATCCAACAGGGCGGGTTGCGACCATCTCAGTCGTGGCATTTAGGAGGAGCGGCGTCCTTGCCCGCTTCGAGCTTGGCCAGCCAGGCATCGGCTTCTTCGGCCGTGACGTGGAGGCCGGTGGTCTGGTAATGAGTCCACGCGGCTAGCGCGTCCTGTCGGAATTTTTCGCGCTTCTCTTCGCGTTCGACATACTGCTCGATGGCTTCGCGCATGACCCAGTGCGGAGACCGGCGACGGGCCGAGGCGAGACGCTGTATGCGCTCCTTGGTCTCGCTGTCGAGCTTCAGGCTGGTTGTGGAAGGCTTCGGCATGGTAGGTGTTCCACGGTGTTACCTCGTAACACTATAGCACAGCGGCGTTGAATGTTTGCAAGAAGTCAGTCGCTGGTCGTTAGTCGTTAGCAGGCTTGCCAACGACTAACGACCGCCGACCAACGACTATTCTCTTAACTCCGCCGGCAGCCCGCTATTGATCGCCGCTCGCACTTTGGCCATCAGGCCATCGCGCCCTCCGAAATCGGAGGGCTCGATGGGATCGTGAAACTCGACCGTCACCGTTCCCGGACGAATCGCAAACCGCGCTTTGGGCATGACTTCTTCGGTGCCTGAAATCGTGATCGGCACGACCGCCACATTGCACTCCTGGGCGAGATAGAACGGACCTTTTTTGAAGGGCAGCAGCTTGCCATCGAACGAGCGCTTCCCTTCCACGTAGATGGTCATGTTCAGCCCCTGCTCGATGGCTTTGAGCGCGTCGCGCACCGCCGCGATGCCCGCCTCGCGATTTCCGCGGTCGACCGGCACGAGCGATCCGATCCGCATGATCTGGCCGAGAATTGGAACCTTGAACAATCCCTTTTTCACCATCACCGAAGTGCGGCGCGGGATCAGCGGCAGCGTAACCGGCGGATCGAGATTGGAGATGTGATTCGACATGAAGATATAAGTTCGCGCCGGATCGATTTTGTCGAGTCCCAGCGTTCGCACCTTCACGCCCGCGATGCGCACGCCCGTGAATGCCGACCACATGCTGGCGCGGTACAGGAAGCGGATGTCTTTGGTCAGGTAGGTCCAGGGAAACCCCAAAAGCGCCGCGACGGGCAGCGCAGCGGCCCAAAACACCAGCATGAGAATGGTGCGAAACACCGAGCCAGGTCTCCCGTTTCGATTCCTCTCCCCGCTCCCTTTCATCCCACCCATTCCAAGGAGCGACGATGAATCTGCAAGTCTTATCCGCTGAATTGCGAGATGCCAATTACGCTTTCACCCCGAGCTCGCGCAATCGTTGGGGTAGCTTCTCATAGATGCCGCCGAATCCGCCATTGGAGAGAATGGCCACCACGTCTCGCTCCTCCAGTTCGGGCACGATCGCGTTCACGATGGCATCGGCATCGGCAAGGATGCGCGCCTGCTTTCCGCGTTTCTGGATCTCGCCCACCACCCGCTTCAGATCCAGCCGTTCCGGCTCGGGGATGGCCTCCGACTTGAAGATGGCAGCGATCACCACCTGATCGGCAAGCGCCAGGCTCCGCGCCAGGGCATCCTGCAGCACGTTGCGGCGCATGGTGTTCGAGCGCGGCTCCAGCACCACCCACAGCCGCGATTGCGGATAGCGCGCCCGCAACGCCCGAATCGTCTGCTCGATGGCGGTGGGATGATGGGCAAAGTCGTCGATGATCGTTATTCCATTGACCTCGGCCTTCAACTCCAGCCTGCGCTTCACGCTGCGAAAGGTTGCGAGAGCCTGCGCAATCACAGCTTTCGAAATTTCATAATTCGCCGCCAGCGCCGCCGCTGCCGTCGCATTCCACACGTTGTATTCCCCGCCGAGCGGGAATTCGAAGTCCGCCCACGGCTTTCCAGCGCGCAGCACCGACCAGGAAGTTCGGTCTGCGTTCAGTTTTATGTTTGCGATTCTCCAATCGGCGCGATCCGAATCGCCGTAACGTTCGACCGGGCAAAAGGCTTTCTTCAGGCAGCGGTCGATGCTCGCACCCCGGCTCTCACCCGAGCTCCCACCCGACTCAAAGCCGACGATCCGCCCGCGTCGCGGAACCAGGTTCACCAGCCGCTTGAAGGCCGTCTCCACCGCGTCCAGATCCTTGTAGATATCCGCGTGGTCGAATTCAACCGAGGTGAGAATCACGGAATCCGGAAAGTAGTGCAGGAACTTCGGACCTTTATCGAAGAATGCGGTGTCATACTCGTCGCCTTCTAAAATAAAGTGCTTGCCTTCGCCGAGCCCGAAACTGCGGCCGAAGTTTTCCGCTATGCCGCCGATCAGGAACGAAGGCTGGAGGCCAGCGGTCTCGAAGATCCACGCCAGCATCGACGTTGTTGTCGTTTTGCCGTGCGTTCCGGCAACCACCAGGACTTCTTTCCCTACCAGGAACTCGTCGTGCAGAATCTGCGGCAGCGAGCAGAACGGAATGCGCTCGTCGAGCAAGCGCTCTAGTTCAACGTTTCCGCGAGAAAGCGCGTTGCCGACGACCACAAGATCCGGACGGGGATTCAGGTTCGCCTCAGCAAACGGCTGCGCGACGGGGATCGACAATGATTCCAGAAACGTCGACATTGGCGGATACGCCGCCGCATCCGACCCGGTGACGCGCCAGCCCCGCTCTTGCAGCATGCCGGCGAGCGAAGCCATCGCCGTCCCGCAAATGCCGATCAGGTGAATGTGTCTGGCTTTACTCATTAGAGATTGCGCAATCAAGATCGCTCATTTTGCCGTCGCGGACTCCAGAATCATCAGCCTCACTTCTGCACCCACTTCGAGCCGGGTTTTCACCCCGATGGGCAGCGTGATGTTGGCGCGCGAGACATGGCCTGAACGCAAGCCAAACGACACCGGAATCCGCAGATCGCCAACCACTCGCAGCACAACCTCTTCGAGCGTGTAATCCTGATCCGGACTCTGCCGGCAATCCAGCATTTCGCCGAAGACAATGCCGCGCACGTCTTTCAGCTTGCCCGCGAGCTTCAACTGCATCAGCATGCGGTCGATCTGGTACGGTTTGGCCGCGACGTCTTCGAGGAAAAGAATCGTTCCTGCGGTGTGAACTTCGTGCTGCGTGCCCAGCGACGCCACCAGCATCGAGAGGCACCCGCCATAGAGGATTCCCTCCCCCTGTCCCGCCAGCAGCGGCCTTGCGCCTGACCCTTCGCCAATCTCCCACTCTGCCGCGCCACCCACCGCGTTCTGCCATGAAGCCAGATCCACGCCGCCGGCAATGGCGAAATCCTTGGCCACCATCGGGCCGTGGAAGGTCACGAACTTCGCCGAGTCCGAAATGCAGCACAGCAGCGTCGTAATATCGCTGTAGCCCACCAGAATTTTGGGATGCGGAATGATCTTGGTCGGATCGAGCAACAGCGGCAGATAGTTCGCCCCATAGCCTCCGCGCGCGCAAACAATCGCTAGGATATCGTCGCGCACGAACATGTCTTCCAGTTCGCGCGCCCGGCGCTGCGCTGAGCCGGCAAAGTAGAGATCGCGTTCCAGGATCGACTCGAAATAAAACGGCTCATAGCCGGCACGACGAAGACCGTCGCAGCCCGCCTCCAGCATTTCGCGCTTCACGTTCGACGCGGGCGCAACGATTCCCACCCTGTCGCCCGGACGGAGCGCGCGCGGCTTGATTCGCGGGTTTTGGGAAACGGAAACCATGTCAATATTTGTCATCCCGACCCTGAGCGTGCCGAAGGGGAGGGATCTGCATTTTGCGGCGAACTGCAGGTCCCTCGCTTCGCTCGGGATGACAATTCAAATAAGGTGTCCTCGTGCGCCGCTCCGCCGCGACGACTCTCATCACGTTTGATCTTAAACGAAGAATTCCCCGCGGCAGACGAGAGTCGCCGGACCTCGCAGATAAACCTGATTGTCCCAGCGCACCGTCTGCGCACCTCCGGGCGCAATTACCGTTACCGGCGAAGCGACGCGCCCGCTGGCAATCGCAGCTACCGCCGACGCGCACGATCCCGTACCCGAAGACAGCGTCTCGCCCACGCCCCGCTCAAACAGCCGGATTTCGATTTCATTCGCGCTTTAATTCGCGCTTTCATTCGCAGCTTTATTGCTACGGCGGACCACTACGTACTCCACGTTCGTGCCCTGCGGAAACTCCGGCTGCGTGCCGATCAGCGCCGCTTGCCGCTGCCATCCATTCTGGAAGTTCTCCACGAAAATTACGAAATGCGGATTCCCCATCGAAACTCTCGTTCCCACTACCCGCAGCGACATCGTCTCAATCGACAACTCGCCGCCGACCTCCGGCTGGCCCATCTCCGCTTCAAACTCAAACGTGGAGCCTTGCTGCCCGCCTTTCCGACCAGTGAGCCGGCAGGTCTTCAGTCCGGCGACGGTGCGAACCACAACTTCCGTTTTGTTCTCGCGCGAACAAATCTCCGCCGCCACACAGCGCGTGCCGTTGCCGGAAATTTCCGCCTCCGAACCATCCGCGTTAATCAGGCGCAACTTCACGTCAGCTTCTTCATCCGGAAACAGCCACTCCACGCCGTCGGCGCCCACTCCGCAATGGCGATCGCACAGGCGGCGGGTGAGATCGCTCAAGTCGCCCGAAGCGTGCGCACCTTCCACCAGCAGAAAGTCGTTGCCGCAAGCCGACGCCTTGGTGAAAGGAATTCTCCCGTTCTGATGGCCCTGTTTCTGCGGTGCGCTCATTCGTGTTCCGTAACCCCGAGTGACGTCACACTGCCAAACACATTCGATTCGTGCAAGCGGATGGAAAACGCGCTCTGCTGTTGGTGTTCGCAATCCACCGCGAAGACCATGCGGAAATCCGGGCCTGCGGACGCGATGTGCACACTCTGCATGGTGAGTTGATCGGCGTCCAGGAGGCGGTTCACTTCGCGCAACATCCCGTCCACGTTGCGGCCCGTCACTTCGTAGGTGGTAATGAACGACTTCAAGAAGAACGCGGCTTCCATTCGTCCCAGCAGCACCAACGCAATCAGAATCATGCCGGTGGCGAAACACGCTGTCAGGTACAGGCCTCCGCCCGCCGCCATCCCTATCCCCGCCACCACAAACAAGGTGGCCGCCGTGGTCAGGCCGGTCACCGACCCGCGTGTGTGCAAAATCGAGCCCGCGCCGATGAAGCCGATGCCGGTGATGATCTGCGCCGCGATGCGCGCGCTGTCCTGCGGGGTGCCCGCAAGTTGCCGCGATAGCACCGTGAACATCGCCGCGCCGAAACAAATGAACATATTGGTGCGCAGCCCGGCCGGCTTGTGACGGAGTTGGCGTTCCAGGCCAATGATGCCGCCCAGTATCGCCGCCAGCAGCAAACGCGCCAGCGTCGAACTCAGCACCACGCCCAGTTCATTCCGCAGCAGTTGGATGATTTGATGGATTGCGTCCATAGCAGCGCCCCGGCTTCGAGCGACCCAGCCCGCGAAAAGCGAGCGGTCTGGGACCACGGAGCGGATTCTATCACCGCCATCCGGCGCTTTCTGTGTCGCCTGGCGGGAGGGGTTAACGCGATTGATTCGGGGCGCTCCGCGCCGCGTAGATGCGCGCATGGGGCTGGCCAGTCGCGTGAATTTCCATCAGCTCCGTCAGATTGGTCCGATTCGCGCCTTGGTCCACCGCATCGCCATCGAAGGCGATCACAAAATCCACGTAGCGCGGCGGATCGGCCAAGGCGCGTTCCCAAAGGCCTTCGGGATCCGAGGGCCGCTTCCACATACGATGATTTTCGTTATTCACCACCTGGCGCAGTGGAATGCCCGCCTGCTCCATAATGCCCACATGTTCGCTGAGGTCCATCAGAAACTGCGAGTTCTTCGGTAATCGGGCGAGCACGCGCAGCACCGCGGAATTCAAGGGATTGCGGATCGCCCAGTTGCTCCGCCCTTCTGCCAGGCATTGAGGCTCCGCCTTCCACAGCGACGCATAGCTGCCCACCACCAGCGCCAGTATCACGGCGACCATTTTCCCACCATGCCGCCCGCTCGCGCCCAGGAGAAAAACAGAAGCGGTCAGCACTCCGATCGAAACCGCGAACATCGGCAGCAACTGGAGTCCGTAGCGCTGGTTGAAGGTGGCAAACGGCCACCACGTGTAGACATGAATCGGCACCGAGCCGTACGCAATCGAAAACGCGTAGAACACGAGCGGAACCCACAGCAACAGCAGGGGCGCCGATTGCGCCCGCAGTTTCCAGGCTCCGATAGCCAACGCCACAAAGGCCGCCGCCAGCCAGAACCGGCCCCAGTTCCCGTTCGCCATATTCAACTGTGCCGATTTCAAAAAATATATGGCGGCGACTCCGGCATGGTGGAGCGCCGGATTCGGCGCACCCACGCGCTGCTCAATCGCCTTCGCCGAGTATGGACCATTGGCGAAGTCCAACGCGTTCCCATACACCACGCCGTTGTAAGCCAGCCACAGGACGGGAACCAACGCAATGCCCAACAGGAACTTCGCCGCAACCCGCCGCAAGGCGTGGTTCTGCCATCTCCCGAGCGCGACGACTGCGACCACCGCGCCCATCACTCCTGCCAGAAACCACCCGTCGTAACGCGTGAGTTCCGCGCCTGCCAGACAGCAGGCGCAGCGCATCAGCGCGTGCGTGAGGCCTGGGTCGTCCCTCCGGGACTTCGATGGCACGTCTTTGTTTCGCAGGTCATTTTCCTTCAGGTCATTCTTCCGCAGAGACCGAATAAATTCCGCGAAGTACACAACCGCCCAGATGAACAGCGCCAGATAGATTGACTCCGTCATAGCCGTTGCCTGCATGTAGATCAGGTTGGGATTGGCTCCATAGGCAAAGGCCGCGGCCCATGCGCCCACGCCGGCCGCCGGTTTCGTGCCCGCTTCCCTGGAAAAACCGGCTGTCAGCATGCCGCCGACGAGACGGAATATTCCCATGACGCCGAACACATAGGCGATCATCGAAGGGATCGAACCGCCCGCGCCGTTCTTCCACATCGCATTGAAGTAGATGAACGGAATCATCAGCAGATGAGGCAGGGGCAACCACACCGTGCCCAATTGCAGCAGGCCGGGAGTTTGCGAATCGAAAACGCGCCGCGCAATATTGATGTGCGCGACCGCGTCGCCATAGAGCAGAAGGTCGCTGTGTCGAAAGTAGTAAAAAAAGGAAAACAGAGACACCAGGGCAGGGATCCCGGCCAAGCGCGCGGAGCTGTGGTTCGGAACGGGGGCGGTTTTCACGCTGCTCACTGGGCGGTACACCGTCGGCTAAAGCCGTCATTGATTTTGCGGCATTTACGGTGCGGCTGAAGCCGCGACCCTTTAAAACAAAATCAAAACCCGAGCTTTTCCGCCAGCCGACACCAGGGCTTATTCCAGGTGCGTCAGTTCGCGGAAAATCTGGAAGCGCTCGTCAATTTCCCCGCGCGTAAGATTCTGCAGGCGCTCCGTCCCGAAACGTTCCACGGCAAGCGATCCCATCACCCCGCCATAAAACAAGGCACGCTTCAGCACCTCGCGATTAAGCTCGCCCTGCGACGCGATGTAACCCATGAATCCTCCGGCAAACGAATCGCCGGCTCCGGTTGGGTCTTTTACTTCTTCAATCGGCAACGCCGGCGCGCGAAAAGGATGCGATCCAATGCCGAAGGCGCCCTCGCGGAAAAAGATAGTCGCTCCGTACTCGCCATGCTTCACCACCAGCGCGCTCGGTCCCATGGCAAGAACTTTTCTCGCCGCGCGCGGCAGATTCTTCTCCGCCGCCAGCATCTTAGTCTCGGTGTCGTTGATCAGGAGAACGTTCATCAGCTTCAACGTTTCCGCCAATTCCCTGGGCGTGCCCCGGATCCAGAAATTCATGGTGTCGCCGCCCGTCAGGCGCACACTATCCATCTCCAGGCGCACCGCCGCTTGCAGCGTGGGGTGGATGTTGGCGAGGAACAGGAACGGCGTGTCCGAATACTCTTTTGGAATGCGCGGCTGAAATTTCTCGAACACGTTCAGTTCCGTGAATTCGGTCTTGGCCTCGTTCAGGTTGTCGAGATACTGTCCGCCCCAGCGGAAGGTCTTCCCCAGCGCCCGCTCGATGCCGCGCGTGTCCACGCCGCGTTTTTTCAGCACCGCTTCGTGTTCGGATGTAAAGTCTTCGCCCACTACCGCCACCATCCGCACCTCGGTGAAGTAACTTGCGGCCAGCGCGAAATAAGTGGCCGCTCCTCCGAGAATGTCGGTCACGCGGCCCGAAGGCGTGGCGATGGTGTCGAAGGCAACCGAACCTACTACCAGAATGCTCATGAGGCTCCGTGGGGCAGTCGTTGGTCGTCAGTCGTCGGTCGTTGGCCTTCGGTCGTTGGCTTGAGGTTCGCTAACGACCGACGACTGGCGACCGACGACTACTTCAAATACTTTCCCAATATCAACTGCAACTTCTCTTTGGTCGCGGCCGGAATTTTTCCAAAATCGGTCAGAATGGCATTCGCCAGCGCCGACCCGCATTTGCAGGAGCGCGTTTTCGGCATCGCCGAGACTGTGGCCGTCACAACCTTGGCGGCGTTCTCGGTGTTCTTTACCAGCACGGAAATAATCTGCTCGACCGTCACGGAATCATGATGCGGATGCCAGCAGTCATAATCGGTGACCATGGCGATGGTGACGTAGCAAATCTCCGCTTCGCGCGCCAGCTTGGCCTCCTGCAAATTGGTCATGCCGATCACGTCGGCGCCCCAACTGCGGTACACGTTCGACTCCGCTTTGGTAGAAAACTGCGGACCCTCCATGCAAATGTAAGTGCCACCCCGCTTCGCGGTTACGCCAACAGCCTGGCATGCGCCGCGGACCACCTTCGTCATTTCGCTGCACACCGGATCGCCAAATCCGATGTGCGCCACAATGCCGTCGCCGAAGAAAGTGTCCACGCGGTGCCGGGTGCGATCGAAAAACTGGTTCGGGATCACGAAATCGAGCGGCTTGTGCTCTTCCTTCAGCGACCCCACCGCCGAAACCGAAATAATGCGCTCCACTCCCAACTGCTTAAAGCCGTAAATGTTGGCGCGGAAGTTCAGTTCGCTGGGCAAGAGTTTGTGCCCGCGGGCATGGCGCGCGAGAAATGCCACCTGGCGGCCTCCCAGCGTCCCCAGAATATACGCATCCGAAGGATCTCCAAATGGAGTCTGCTGCTCAACCTCGTGCGCGTCGGTGAATCCCGGCATCTGGTACAGACCGCTGCCGCCAATGATGCCAATCTCTGCCTGGTTCAAATGCGCTCCTGCTGGGGCTGGGCCGAACTTGCTGAGCCGGACGTTACTGGGCCGAACGTCAATGCAACGATTGCGGAACCTGATTATACAGGATGGAAACTCACGGCTGACCGGACGCGGCTTTGTTTAGCGGTTTTTCCTGCGGCCAGAAGTCTGCCTCCACCAGCTTCATCGTCTCCTCATCCAGACTCTCGCTAATCAGCACCGCGTCGCCCCGGACTTCAATCACTACCACTCCCTCTTCTGTGAGCCAGGCATGGCGCCCGCGCAACGTTCGCCAGGAATCCACTGGCGGCGCGTCTGCCGCAACTTTGCCATCCGTTCCCAGCCCTTGCCGCTTCTGATATCGCTCAGCCAGCGATTTCGCATACACCGCCGCGAACTCCGCCGCTTTCGCCGCACTCGACCAGCGGGAAACGTACAGCAAACCGATCGGCGCCGATTTGTCTGCCTTTGGCTTGCCCGCAAAGTAATAACCGCCGCGCCACTCCGGATACATCGCCCCAGCCTCATCCCGGCCCGCATACTGCTCAACCAAAACGTAAACGTCGAACTCTCCCATCGCGCCGATATCGAAGGCATCGTAGCCTTTGAAGTCTTTCGCCATGTCAATTATCTTTATCGGCGCCAGCGTCTCGTGCACAAGGTACGTCTCGGGCTCCATAATTTCGCGCGTCGTCTTCGGCGGATCCTTGAACGCGCCCGCATAAGCCAGCTCCTTTCCGCCCGCCTGCAGGAGCGCGGCGGTAAAGTCGAGCCCGTAGCGATACGGGAACGTCAACTCCTCTTTCAAAAAGATCGGAGCATCGCGAAACGCGGGAGAATCCGCACCCCCAACCAGCATGCCCTGCTCGAGCGCTTCGACAATCTGGGGCGAGTCCAGCATCGTCTTCCCCTGCGGCGCCAGCGAATAATCCAGCAGCACCACCATCGCCTGCCCCTCAACCACGGCCTGCCGCGCAGCACTTTCTTCGTCATTTTCGATGTCGCCAGGACTCGGGTCATTCTTTTTGTTATCAGCATCTTCCGCTGATCCCTTCATCCATTTCTCGATGCCAAACGACTGGTCCTGGAGCGCGTGCGTCAGTTCGTGCGCCAGCACCGGCTTCTGCTGTTCTGCGTCCAACCAGTTCAGCAAATTCACAGTTTTCGTTTTGACGTCGTAGTATCCCGCCACCTGCTCCCGCAGCATGGCCACCAGAAAGTTGGGCAGGTCGAAGTTCCGCGGCAGCAACCCGAACTTCTTCAGCACCGCCGATGACCGCTCCAGTCGCTTCGCGTCCTTGTCCTCCTTCATGCTCTTCTTGATGTAGGACTGCACCTCATCGCGCTTGGTCAGCCTGCGCTTTACCGTGTGCTTGATCGGCAGGCCCGTGTCCTGGCTGGCAAATTGCAGGATTTCGTCCACCGAGCGGAAAAGTTCCTTCGCCTCTTTGGGAGAAACGGTGGTTTCCTGTGTGGCGCGGGCGCCCTCGCCCGCGGGAGCCTGATCCTGCGACGTCTGATCCTGCGATACCGCCCCACCCGCTGCCTGTCCCCACAGCGTGCCCGCCAACAGCACGAGCAGTGCAAGTTCCGAAAACCATCTGCGGAGCCCTTGAGCAACTACCTTGACATTGTCCATTGGCATCGAGTCTATACTGTCCCATGCCCGTCAATCTCTGGACCAGAACCGAGCACGCCCTCGACTACCTCGGGCGAGCCGACTCCATAGCGCATCGCACAGAAGGCGAATCGTCGTTGCTCGAGTTCATTCCCCAAACCACGCGCCGCATTCTCGACCTGGGTACCGGAGATGGGCGGCTGCTGGCCCTGGTGTTACGCGGACAGGTGAAACGCGAGCATCCGAACACGGAAGCCATCGCAATTGATTTCTCTCCTGCCATGCTTGAGGCCGCCAGGAAGCGCTTTGCCGGCGATTCCTCGGTGGCCGTGATAACCCACAACCTCGATAACCCGCTTCCCGACCTGGGCAAGTTTGACGCTGTCATCTCCAGCTTCGCGATCCATCATGTCGCGCACCCGCGCAAGCGCGCGCTCTACTCCGAAATCCACGACCTGCTGAATGCCGGTGGCGTCTTCTGCAATCTGGAACACGTCGCCTCGCCCACGCCCAGCCTACACGAAGAATTCTTGCGCAAGAGCGGCCTTACCCCTGAAACCGAAGACCCTTCCAACCAGCTCCTCGATGTCGAGACCCAGTTGCAGTGGCTGCGCGAGATCGGATTCGCCGACGTGGATTGTCACTGGAAATGGCGGGAACTGGCGCTCCTGGCGGGCAGACGGGGGTAAACCGACTTGCCCGATGAGCGATGCGCCGGCGGCACTGTTGCAGCCGTGCCCTTCTGCGGGGGCGCGGCCTTGGTGACTTAGTCCTCGTGCGCCGGTTCTTCCTCTACCAGTCCCAGTTGCATTAGCTGCTCCTCGCGAACAACACGCGAGGCGCCGGGTACACGACCGTCGAGGCGACAGTCTTTGCCCGACAACAGTGACCGGCGGAGCGACGCCAACTGCGGGGCAGCCAGACCGAATACATTTCCGAGTGCATTCAGAAGCTGATCCAACTCCCGGAAGCTCGCAACCCATCGATTGCCGCCACCGGATGCAGGTTGCCCATCGACATGCTCTCCAACGACATCCACCTTCAACAAGCGTGGTGCGCCGGAGCGTTCACGGGTGCAGGTCGGCTTGAACCAAAGCTTGTACAACGGTCGCACAGCGGACCGCGGCAGCGCAGTGCGCACTGAAACGCTCGGGAGTCTCTTCAGATCCGACGCGATATCCGCAGCAACATTACCCATGACGCCGCGCTTCTTGAGGAAGGCAAGCAGTTGCTGGGCTCCATGGACATAGTGTGGGTTCATGGGACTATCGTTTCCAGACGGCCCCGTAGGCGCAAACATCACCGTAAAGTCCTGGCTGTTAGGTGCGGACCGAAGCACATGCACAAATGCGTCCATGGCCTGCACCCTTCCCCGAAGGAATTCGGCAAACAAGGCGGACACGCTCTCGCCAAGCTGAGCTTGTGCCAAATCCCACAAAGCGAGGTCGCTCTCGCGAACATAAAGTGTCTTGTTTGGCATCTACGTATACTTATACGCATGCCTGTGCATGTCAAGGAATAAGGGGCTTCGGAAGTGGGCTACTTTGTCCAGACTAGCCCGCTACCGGGGCCTCAGCGTAGTCTGCGCCACCCACTCGCCCGCCTCGCGCGTCCCCAGCGTTCCTCCGATGTCGGCCGTCGTTTTTTTCTGCCGCACAGCTTCGAGCACGGCGGCCTCGATCTTTTGCGCCTCGCCGGACATTCCCAGATGCGCCAGCATCATCGCCGCCGTCAGAATCGCGCCGAAGGGGTTGGCAATGTTTTTGCCCGCAATCGGCGGCGCTGAACCATGCACGGGCTCGAACATCGAAGTCTTACCCGGACTCAGATTGCCGCTCGCGGCCATCCCCAACCCGCCCTGCAATCCGGCCGCGAGATCGGTGATGATGTCGCCAAACATGTTGTTGGTGACGATGACATCGAACCCGCGCGGATCGCGCACCATCTGCATGCAGAGCGCGTCCACGTACATGTGCTGCGTTTCAATGCGCGGATACTCCGCTGCGACTTCCTTGAACACGCGCTGCCACAAGCCGCCGGCGTGCGTCATGGCGTTCGACTTGTCGCACATCAGCACCCGCCGCCGCGGTGAACCATCGAGCTTCCGGTTGCTCGCACAGTACTCAAACGCGTAGCGGATGATGCGCTCGACACCCTTACGCGTGTTGACGTCTTCCTGGATCGCAATCTCGTCCGGAGTTCCCTGCTTGAAGACGCCTCCGAGGTCGCCGTAAACGCCCTCGGTGTTCTCGCGAATCACGACGAAATCGAGGTCTTTTGCTTCGATGCCTTTGAGCGGGCACAGCGACGCATCCAGCAGCCGCACCGGCCGGACATTGGCGTACAGGTCCATCTGGCAGCGCATGCCCAGCAGAATTTCCTTCGCATGCATGTTCGAGGGCACGCGCGGATCGCCAAAGGCGCCAACCAGGATGGCGTCGAAATCGCGCGCCAGGGTAGTGAAGCCGTCCGGCGGGACGGTAACTTTGTCGGCGAGATAGCGGTCGGCTCCCCAGTCGAACGGGGTCAATTCGACCGCAGCACCAGCGGCCTGCATGACTTTTACAGCCTGCGGAATGACTTCTTTTCCGATCCCGTCACCGGGTATCAGGGCAATACGCTTGGTCACGCTGGCAACGTTAGCACAGCCGCGAAGTGCTTGTGTAGAGACGGGGCTTGCCCCGTCTCACTGTCGGCGGAGACGCGGCAATCCGCGTCCCTACAGGAAATCGGCTCGGCGTGAGGGCTGTCTGCCGGTCAGAGTACGGCTGTTCGTTATAATTAAAGATTGAACTTATGACTTCGACAACACTTCCTGGGGCGAACCCGCGTGCGCATAGCGGCTCGGTCGGCGCCACTGCGCCCGACTTCGGCGATACTCGCGCCGAGTTCCAGGCCTTGCTCTCAGGTTGCGGCCTCTATGACCTGAGTTGGCGTGCCAAGATCGTGGTGACCGGTGGTGACCGCGTCCGCTGGCTGAACGGCATGGTCACGAACAACGTTCGCGATCTGGCGCCTGGCCACGGCGTCTATGCCTTCATGCTGAACCCACAGGGCCGGATTCAGGCCGACCTCTATGCCTTCCAGCGTGGAGATTCGCTGCTGGTGGATGCGGAACGCGGGCAGCGAGACAAAATCTTGCAGCTGTTCGATCGCTACATCATCGCCGACGATGTTGAGATCGCCGACATCAGCGACAAACTCACCGCGCTCGGCTTGACCGGACCCGAATCGCGCCATGTTCTCGAACGCGCCGCTATCGCCGTTCCCGATCTCGCGCACCTGCAGTTTGCGGAAATTACCTGGCAGCAGAAAAACATTACGCTTTTGCGTTCGGGCGAGGAAGCGCGCGAGTCCTGGCAAATTTGGCTTGCTCCCGAACCAACCGGGGAACTTTGGGACGCGCTGCTGAAGGCGGGTGCGCGGCCCACCGGCACGGCTGCGCTGAATCTTTTCCGCATCTCGCGCGGCATCCCGCAATTTGGCGAGGACATCCGCGAGCACGATTTGCCGCAGGAAACCGGGCAGACACGCGCGCTGAATTTCACCAAAGGATGCTATCTCGGTCAGGAGATCGTGGAGCGTATCCGCTCCCGCGGCGCCGTGCACCGGCAGTTCACCGCGTTCGCGGTCGAGGGCACGTTGCCCGAACCGGGCGAGAAGATCGTGGCCGACGAAAAAGAAGTCGGCGAGATCACGAGCAGCGCCGTTTTGCCTCTGCCCGGCGGAGATCGCCCGGTCGCCCTGGGTTATCTGCGACGCCAGGCTGCGGGAAAAGACTTGCGTGCGGGAACAGCGAAGCTGAAGCCGGCATCGCTCCCGATCGCCTGAATTTCAGGAGATCCGAATTTCAAGAAACCGGAATTATTCAAAACCAGGTAAACGATATGGCGCAAAAAAGAAAAGAAGAAAGCGAATTCAAGGTGAGCGACAAGCGCTTGTTCACCTCCGACGGAGAACTTCGATCGGAATCCGTGGAAGAGCAAGCAACTCCTCCAGCCCCGGTGACGGCTGCTGCACCGGCCGTTTCGGCGCCGCCCGTTTCAACGATCGCGGAAGCCGCGCCCACACCCGTGGCGCCCACACACGAATCCGATATCCCGGAACCACCCACCGCCTCCGAGCAGAAGGCGCAACACGATGCCTACAAGCAGTCGGCGCGCGATCTGGATGCGCGAGTCGAACTGAGCGGACGCTCGGCGAAAGAACTCGAAATGAGTTTTGAGCGCTTCATGGCTTCGCTCTACATGACCGCCATGATGCAACTCGGATTGATGCACGAACAGGGCGGCCAGCCCGGAGTCGACTTGATCGGCGCGCGGCAGACCATCGACACGCTGGGCATGATCGCCGAAAAAACCAAAGGCAATCTCACTCCGAAAGAGCAGGGATTCCTGCAGAACTGCCTGTATGAATTGCGCATGGCCTACGTGGAAGTAACCAACGCTCTGGCGCATCCTCCGCAGGCGCCCGGCCCAATTACAGGTACGAACGGCTGATGCAGGCGACTCTGACGGTATTAGGCAGCGGCACATCGATGGGCGTACCAACGATCGGCTGCGACTGCGCCGTTTGCCGTTCGCAAGACCCGCGTGACCGCCGTACTCGCCCCTCCGTGATGATCAGCTACCGTGATCCTCACGACAATGCCCGCCACGTCATGATCGACACCACGCCTGACTTTCGTGAACAGGCGCTGCGCGAAAACATCAAGAAACTCGATGCCGTGCTCTACACCCACACGCACGCCGACCACATCCTCGGAATCGACGACCTGCGCCCCCTGACTTATCGGCACAAGCTGCCTCTCTATGCCACGCCGCGAGCCTGTGAATTCCTGCGCAACATGTTTCGCTACATTTTCGAAGCCACCTATAAATTTGGCGGGCTCCCGCAGGTCGACCTGCTGCCGATCGAGGGCCCGGTCGAACTGTTCGGCGCGCGCTTCGAGCCCGTGACCGTGATCCACGGCGACACCCCGATCCTTGGTTTCCGTTTCGGATCGGCCGCTTACCTGACCGATCACAGCGAGGTCCCGCCCGAAACGCTGGAGAAACTGCGCGATCTCGACATCCTGTTTCTGGATGCGCTGCGTTACAAGCCGCATCCCACGCATTCGACCGTGGAGCAGTCGCTGAAGATCGTGGACGCAGTGAAACCGAAGCGCACGTTTTTCACGCACATCTGCCACGACCTGCCCCACGAGGCCACCAACGCCGCGTTGCCTCCCGGAGTGAAGTTGGCGTTTGATGGAATGAAGCTGGAATTTGAGATTTAGAGTTTGATGAATCCTTATTTGATTTGTCATCCCGAGCGAAGCGAGGGATCTGCAGTTTTCTCGGCGTCTCGGCGGTGAAACGATTTTAGGATGCGAACTTTCCACAAATTCGACGATATTCCCCGCGACTTTGGTCCTGCGCTCGTCAGCGTCGGTAACTTCGACGGTGTGCACCGAGCTCACCGCCACGTTGTGGACGAAATCGTGCGGCGAGCGAAAGCCGGGAGCGCCCAGTCGGTGGTTGTCACCTTCGAGCCCCATCCCTCCCGCATCCTGCGTCCCGGTCACAACCTGAAACTGCTGACTCCGCTTCCGGAAAAACTGCGCTTGCTCGAAGCCACGGGAGTCGACGCGGTCCTGCTGCTCCCCTTCTCGCGCGATCTTTCGCTGATGACGCCGCACCAATTTGCTCATGAAATTCTGAAGAAGCGCCTGCATACCCGCGAAATTCACGAAGGCTACAACTTCCACTTCGGGCACAAGGCGGCGGGCAACATTCAAATGCTGCGCGATCTGGGCCGGGAAATGGGATTTGAGGTCCACGATTATCCCGAGATGCGCCTGCGCGGGGAGCGGGTTTCGAGCAGCCACATCCGCAAGTTGCTTTCCGAGGGCCAAGTGAGCCGGGCACGCCACTTGCTGGCGCGTCCGTTCGGCATTCTCGCCACCCCCGGCCGAGGCCGCGGCTACGGAGCGAAGTACACCGTACCCACTATCAACCTGGCGCGCTACGAAGAACTCGTCCCCAAAGACGGCGTCTATATCACCCGCACCCGCCTCGGCAGCGGCAATAAGAATGAGTGCTTCGACTCGGTCACCAATATCGGGAACCGCCCGACTTTCGGCAGCGACTCGTTTGCCATCGAGTCCCACCTGCTGAATTTCCATCCGCTTGAACTCTCGCCGGAAACCGAAGTTGAACTTTACTTCCTCGATCGCCTGCGCGACGAGATCAAGTTTCCTTCCGTCGAAGCGCTGAAAGAGCAGATCGGGCGGGACGTGGCCAAGGCCAAGAAGTATTTCCGGAGATTGAACCAGCATGAAGGTAAATCTGGGGTGTCATCCTGAGCGAAGCGAAGGATGACAAAATTCTATTTACTAGTCCTTACTCGATCGGCTCGACCACCAAGTCCTCGCCCCGAGCGGCCCGCTCTGGCAGCTGAATCAGCACAATCGCCGCCAGCACCAGAACGATTCCAACGGTCTGCAGCGGTCGCAGCCACTCCCCCAGTACAAGCGCCGCGATCAAGATGCTGAACACCGGCTCCAGGCAACTGGTCACAATGGCGCGGGTCGGCTCCAGGTGCTGCAGCCCGGCGAAGTAGCAGGAAAATGGCCCGAGCACGGAAACCAGCGAAAACACCAGCATGAATCCCCACTGCTGCCGGCCATAGTGAACGGCAATAATTTTCCACGGGGGATTCACGAAGATCCAAAATGTTGAAGCAGCCACCAACACCCACAGTAGTACTTTCCAGCGGTCGTAGCGCGCCAGCACGCTGTGTCCGCCGACGTTATAAAACGCAAAGGAAAATGCGGCCAGCAGCGCGGCCGTGACACCGACCGCATCCATGCGGAAGCCGCTCGATCCGACAAAGCCGACCGCCAGCGCACAACCAGCCACGGCCAATCCGACGGCCGCAGTTCGTCGCAGCGAGGGCCATTGCGCGCCGCGTGCCACCGTATACAGCAGCACCCAGACCGGCGCCGTGTATTGCAGGATGATGGCCGTGGCCACGTTCGTCCGTTGAATCGCGAGGTAGTAGAGATAGTTCGACGCGGCGACTCCCAGAATTCCAAGCAGAAAAAACCGCACCAGGTCGCGACCGGGAACGCGCAGCGCGGACACTCCTCTACGTACCACGAGCAGCGGTAGAAGCACCGCCAGCGACAACGTTGCCCGGCTCTGCGACAGGATCAGCGGATCGATCTTCCTTAGTGAAATACCAAGCGACAGCCCGCCCGGCAGCAGGTGCCCAGTGAATGCCGCGCGACCGAGTGTCGCCGAAATTCCCCACAGCAGGGCCGCACTCCCGATATAGAAGTAGCCGCGCAGGGGATGGGGGCCAGCCTGATGGGGGCCAACCTGATGAAGATCAGCCTTCACCGAGCGTGCTCGATGGTGTGGGTGATCTTCGCCGTCTTCTCCAGCATGGCGGAGACCGAGCAATACTTCTCTTTCGAAAGCCGCACCGCGTCTTCCACAGCTTTCTTCGACACCTGCCCGCGAACCAGATAGGTCAAGTGAATCGAGGTATAGACGGCGGGGTAGCCGTCCGCTCTTTCCGCTTCTGCCCGCACTTCGAGCCCGGTGAACGGCTCGCGTTTCTTGCGGAGAATTCCCACTACGTCCGATGCCGTGCAGCCGCACAGAGCGAGCAAGACTAACTCCATCGGAGTGTTGGCGGTTTTTTCGGCGGCGGTGTCCATCACGATCGAGTGTCGTGAAGATGCCGAGCCGACGAATCTTTCTTTGTCTGTCCAGTTGACGGAAGCTTCAATCATCGTGGCCTTTCGTTGTCCCGCTGATCGCTATTCGTCGTTCGCTGTTCGCGCTGCCGAGTATGGCGATCGACGAACAGCGAATAACGAACAGCGGTCGGTTCCTACCGCCGGTTATCCGTCATCGGCTCGGGATGAATCAGCACGCGGAATAGTTCCGGCGCGTCGTGTTTGAAGCGAATCTCAAGCGACGTCTGAACGTCGTGCACTCGCGAAAGCTGCATATCGTCAGGCAGCGTGCAGTGGCAGGAAACATAAAGCCGCTCGCGTACCTTCTTGAACTGGAATTCGTGCACGTCCATCACCTCGGGAAACTCCTTCACAATATCCTTGAGCCGCTGTTCCAATTCCGGCTTGCGAACGATCTCCTCCCCCGTTTCAATGGTCGCCGGTTCACTTTCAATATGCGTCAGGATGGTCGCAATTTCCGGAATCTCGGTGCGCATCTCCGTTTCCAGACGGGTAACTTCATCGTGCGCCTGCTTCATGCTGAGTTGTTCGTCAAGTTCCAGATGCTGCTCCACGTGCAACTGCCCGTTCAGGTCCTGCACGCTGACGTCGTGCACATTGAAGTTGTATCGGGTAGCCACGGCGCGGATGCGGTCAAAAATATTTTCCGTGCGCCGGGCTTGCGGAACGGAGTGCACCATCACGTCCGCATCGGGCAAAATCTCGCGCACCCGCGACTTCACCGCATCGGACACCTGCTCGGAGCGCTGGAAGGTGAAATTGCGTTCCAGCCCCACCGAAACGTCGGCGAAGTAACGGTTGCCAGCTTTGCGGAACCGGACCCGCTCCACCTCCAGCACGCCGTCGACGGTCCCGATCCGGTCGAGGATCTGGCTGCGCACGCCGGCCGGCGCCGCATCGAGCAGCGCATCCACCGTTTTCCGCGCCAACCGCCAGCTCACGGAAATCACCACGCCCGCCACGAACAGTGCGGAAATCGGATCGGCCTGGCGCAACCACCCGACCTGATTGCTGCGCCCCAGCCAAACCAGCGCGAGGCCCACGATCACGACTCCGCTCGACCAGATGTCGGTGGAAAAATGCAGCGCATCAGCTTCCAGCGCCTGACTGTCGTACTTCTTCGCAATTCGTCCGAGGGCGCGGGAGCGCCAGGCATCGACCGCAATCGAAAGGAACATGACCAGGAACGCAGCCACGCTCGGCTCAATTTCCACGCTGTGAAAGAACAGACGCCTTATCGATTCATAGACAATCCAGACGCAGGCCACCAGCAGCAGACCGGTTTCGATGAAGGCCGAAAAATTCTCAAACTTGCCGTGTCCGTACTGGTGATCGGCATCCGCCGGCTTGTCGGAAACCCGCACCGAAAAAAATGTCACCAGGGCTGCGATCAGATCCAATCCAGAGTGTGCGGCCTCCGATAAAATCCCCAGCGAGCCGGTCGCGATCCCCACAACGATTTTCAGGCCGGTGATTACAAGAGCCGCCAGCACAGAGTTCCCGGCAACCGCTCGTTTTTCCCGGCGCATCGACTGGGAGCTGAATGCCATGAGGTCATTATCGCTTTGGATTCGCCCGCCGCCAACCCCTCGACCCCTTGCCCGGCCTCCGGCGGGACATGCTACGATGACATTCATCGCAATTTCTCCCAGGAGGGTATTGATTCATGCGTTCCCAGTACCTCGTGTGTCTGCTGCTTGCCGGCTTGGCCTACGGACAAGCGGCGCAACCGGCTACAGCTCCCGCCGCCGGAGCGAAGCCGGAACAAAGCGCCTCCGCCGCGCCCGATAAGGCCCCCGAAGTAAAAGTTGGGCCGGACGACGCGGTGATTACGCTGATGGGTTTCTGCGCCGACGCTACCCGGCAGGGCGACGCCTGCAAAACCGTGATCACTCGCGCGCAATTGGAAAAGCTCGTCGAAGCGCTGCAGCCCGGAATGTCGCTCACCCTTCGTCGCCAACTCGCAACCCGGTATGGGATGGCCCTGAAGATGACTGCCGCGGCGGAAAAACGCGGCCTCGACAAAGGGCCCGCGTTCGAAGAAAAGATGTATTTTGCGCGCTTGCAGATTCTTTCCCAAGAGCTCGGCCGCGCGCTGCAGGATGATTCCAATAAGGTTAGCGACGCCGATATCGAAGACTATTACAAGAAGAACGAACTCTCCTACCAGCAAGCCACCTTGGCGCGGATTTACGTTCCCCGCGCCAAGCAAATCGTACCTTCGGCCGCAAAGCCCAAGGCCGATGCTGAGTCCGGTGGGAAAAGCCCAGCGACGACCAATGCAGCTCCAACCGAGGCGCAAAAGAAGGCTGCTGAAGAAGCGATGAAGACAGTCGCCGCCGGTCTCCGCGCGCGCGCCGTTAAGGGGGAAGACCCCGACAAGCTGGAAACGGAGGCATACGCCGCCGCTGGACTCCCGGGAACTGCGCCTGCCACAAAGATGGAGAAATTGCGCCGCACCGCGCTGCCTGCGAACCATCAAGCGGTCATGGACCTGAAGCCCGGCGAAGTGTCCGAATTGATTTCCGATCCCAACAGCGGTTACTACATCTACAAGATGGTCAGCAAGGAGACCATACCTCTGGATACGGTGAAACCGGAAATCCTCAAAGTTATTTCCAACCAGCGCTATCGCGACAGCATGCAAGGTTTTCAGGGCAATGTCGACTTGAACGATGCCTACTTCGGCCCCGTGCAAAATCCAGCCATGCCGCCACATCGGGGACCAACGCCCCCTGCTCAAGAGCGGCCCGACCACGACTAAATGGATACGACAAAACCAACCATTGTCGTCACCGGCGTTTCGGGCAACCTTGGCCAGCGGTTGTTGCCGCAGCTCTCGGATTTCAAGGTGGTGGGCATCGACGTCACGCCCCCCGTACATTCCCCAGTTGACCGCTTTGTAGCGCTCGATCTGGGGGCTGAGGAATCCACCCGCGAGTTGCTCCTGCTGCTGCGCGAGTTGCGGCCTGCATCCGTTGTGCACCTGGCGTTCGTGATCGATCCCCATCGCTCAGGGGTTCTGGACGTCGACCGGATGTGGCGAATCAACGTGGCCGGCACCGCCCGAGTGATGGAAGCCATTGCAGAAGCTAACCGCAATCCCGAAACCACCATTCGGCAGTTCATTTTTCCCAGCAGCGTGTCGGCGTATGGCCCCGACTTGCCCGCACCCGTCGCGGAAGACTCCCCGCTCGGCGCTCACACGCTGCCCTACGCGGTCCACAAGAAAGAAAGCGATCTGGTCGTGCAGCAGCGCGCGCCTTCCCTGCGCGGGTGCGGAGTATTCATCCTTCGTCCCCACATTTTTGCCGGAGCCACCGTCGAAAATTACTTAATGGGAGCGTTCCGCGGAACGCCCAATGGGAAGGGGCCGCGTGCCGCCCGCATGCGCCAGTCGGCGAAACGCCTGCCCGCTATGCTGCCCTTCGGCCAGAAGTATCTGGATAATAAAATCCAGTTCCTGCACGTCGACGACATGGCCCGGCTGATCGCGTGGATACTGAAGCGGGAACCGGAAGCGCAACGGCTGACCATCCTGAACGTTGCCGGGCGCGGCGATCCTTTGACCTTCGCGCAGTGTTTCGAGGTGGCGCACGCCAAAGTGCTGCGCGTCCCCGGACTGTGGGCCATGCGCCGCATTCTGCAGTTCTTGTGGGACTGGAACATTTCGACGATTCCGCCGGACGCCGTCCCTTACATGACCGGCCAGTACATCATGAACACCGACCGGCTGAAGAAATTTCTCGGCGACGACTACGAGCGGGTAATTGAGAAAACCAATGCGGAGGCGTTCGCGGATTCGTTCCAACTTACCTAAGAACGCATTCACCGCCGAGACGCAGAGTGTGCCGAGGAAACTCGAGAAAGTGCCCTCGATTTTTTCTCTGCGTCCTCAGCAACCTCTGCGGTTCAAGATCTTGATCTTCTCTGCGGCCTCGGCGTTAAGGATTTTGACTCACTTTCACTCCCCGGTACAGCCCCGCCACACCAAACGTGTACGGAGTCCAGGAAGCCTCGCGAAACCCCGCCTGGCGCATGCGCCCGAGCATTTCATCCGGCGCCGGAAAACGCTCGACCGACGCGGGCAAATAGGCGTACGGGCCGCGCACTCCCGAAATCATCGTCCCGATCGCGGGAAGAACTTTCTTGAAGTAGACGCGATAGCACTGTCCGATCAAGCCGCCCGGCTCTCCGAAATCCAGGATGCCGCATTCTCCGCCCGGGTTGAGCACCCGCGCAATTTCACGCAATCCCGCGTCGTAGTCGGCCAGGTTTCGAAAGCCGAATGCCGAGGTCACCAGATTGAAATGTCCATCGGGAAACGGCAGGCGAAGTGCGTCGGCTTCGATCCAGCGTAGGGTCGTGCCGCTTCCTTTGTCGGGCGCCTTCTCCGCCGCCTTCGCCGCTGCGCGCTTCAACATGGCGTGAGAAAAATCCGCACCCAGAATCTGCGAAGCCCCCGAGCCAGCGCGCCGGCGTAAAGCGAACGTCATGTCTCCGGTGCCGCAACAAATATCCAGCACGCGAGCCTCGGGACGCTTCAGAATCGCATCGAACGTGCGCGCGGTACGCCACCACCACCACCGGTCAATGTTGAACGAAAGAACGTGATTCAGCAGGTCGTAGCGCGGCGCAATCGAGCTGAACATCTCCCGCACGGCCACCGCCGCCGACTCGCGGTCTGGCGCACCGGCTGGCGCTGCGCCTACGATCCGCTGATTCATCTGTTGATTCATATTCTCGTCGCCCGTGGAGAGCGGGGCGCCCGTCGCTCCACCGTAGGCGATACTAATTCCGCGCCAGCTTCCGAATCTCGTCGACCGCGGAGCGCACGATTGCTTCCGGCACGTCGCTTGTGATCTCAACCTTGCCGATCTCCCGCGGCAGAATAAAGTGCACCACCCCGTGCCGCGTCTTCTTGTCCGAGCGCAGCCGCCTCAGGATGTTCGCGGTCTGCAACTGCATGCGAGGTAGCCGGCCAAAACCGAGCACCGCGTTCGAAATGCGTCCCGCCGTCACACTATCCAGTTTGCCCGTGGAGAGCGCGATGTGCGTAGCCGCGATCATGCCCCAGGCCACTGCTTCTCCGTGGAGCAACTGCGTATAGAGGGTCTCGGCCTCAAGCGCGTGTCCGATCGTGTGTCCGAAATTGAGCACCTGCCGCAATCCGCCTTCGCGTTCGTCGGCACTGACCACCGACGCCTTCAGGCGCACCGAATCGGCAATCACTTTCTCAACCACCGCCGGGTCGCGATCCAGAATCTCGCGGCGCCGGTCTTCAAAAAGCTTGAACAATCCCGGATCTCCGATAATGCCGCACTTCAGCGACTCGTACAGACCGGCGTGGTATTCACGCGAAGGCAGCGTCTCCAGAACGGAAGGGTCGACCAGAACAACCCGCGGCTGGTGGAAAGTCCCCAGCAGATTCTTTCCCGACACGAGGTTGACGCCCGTTTTCCCGCCGATCGCCGCATCCACCTGCGCCAGCACAGTCGTCGGCACCTGGATGACATCCACGCCTCGCATATAGATCGAGGCCAGAAACCCGGTCACGTCGCCGACTACGCCGCCGCCGAGCGCAATCAGCGTGACCCCGCGATCCGCGCCCTGCTTCACCAGTTTCTCCGCCAGCTTCTCCAGGGTCGTAAGACGTTTCGCGCGCTCGCCATCGGGCATTTCGAGCAGGCCGGTTTCAACTCCCGAGGCGGCCAGCGATTTCAGCAGAACTTTCGCCCAGCGCCGCCGCACCGGCGGGACAGTGACCACAAACGCGCGGCGATTGTCAAGAATCTTGCCGAGGCATTCTCCAGCACGGGCGATCAGCCCGCTTCCAATGAGCACTTCATAGGAGCGCGACGGCGTGGCGACGGGAACGCTAATCATGAATATTCATCATAGCGTATGGGCGCTGTGTCCTCTGTGTTCCCTGTGGTTGAAGGCCTTGACTTTGAAGTCAGTCAGCGGATTACCCGGCCAGTTTCTTTTGCGGATTCACCCGCGAGGCGAGGATGGAGACTCCCAAAACAAAAAGCACGATCGCCAGTGCCCATCCGGTTGGAATGTACACGTAGTGCGACCCTAGCATTTTGAACCCGACGAAAATCAACACCACCGACAGTCCGTAATGGAGGTAATGAAACAGGTCCATCATTCCCGCCAGCGCGAAGTACATCGAACGCAGGCCGAGAATGGCGAACACATTCGAGGTATAGACAATAAAGGCGTTCAGCGTGATGGCGAGGACCGCCGGAATCGAATCCACCGTAATAAGAATGTCGCTGGTCTCGACCACCATTAGCACCACCAACAGCGGAGTGGCGTAAAGTCCGCTCCTTCCCGCGAAAAATCGCCGCGTAAAGAACTGTCCGCCCACATATTCTTCCGTCACCGGGAAAGCTCGGCGAAACAAGCGGAGAACAGGGTTTTTCTCGGGATGAATTTCCGTTTCGCCCTGCCGCAGCAGCTTCAATCCCGAATAAACAAGCAAAGCGCCGAATGCGTAGGTGATCCAACTGAAGCGGCGAATCAGGCCCACGCCCGCAACGATGAACACACCCCGCATGAGCAGCGCCCCAAGGATTCCCCAGAACAGCACCTTGTGTTGATGCTCGTCAGGCACCTTGAAATAGCGGAAAATGACGAGAAATACGAAAAGGTTGTCGACGCTGAGCGACACTTCGATGACGTAGCCGGTTACAAACTGGAGCGCTTGCGCCCGTCCGTGCCAGAACAACACCAGCACCGCAAACGCCGCCGCCAGCGCGATCCAGACTCCCGACCAGGCCAGCGCCTCGCGAAACCCGACGCGGTGGGAGCGGCGATTCAGTACGCCCAGATCGAGCGCCACCATCGCCACCACAAACAGGTTGAAAAGAATCCAGAAGACGAGCACAGGAAATGTTACAGCAGGTCTCAGGTCTTAGGTCTCAGGAAAACCTTAGTCGCCGGCAGAACACACACAGCCAAGAGAGACAGCAGGTTTTCCTGAGACCTAAGACCTGAGACCTGCCACCTGAGAGCTGCCGCTCTACGCCGGCGTCAGCCCATATTTCTCTTGCAGACGTCGCTCCATGGTGCGGAAGATCAGGCCGTCCACCATGTAGCCGAGGATAACGATCAGGATCATCACCGCCATGACTTGGCTCATATCGCTCAGGTCGCGGCCCATCATCAGCAACTGGCCCAGTCCAAGACTGAGAAAAATCATTTCGGCTTGAATCAGCGAGCGCCATGCGAACGCCCACCCTTGCTTCATCCCATTCACGATAAATGGCAAGCTCGCCGGCAACAGCACTGACCAGAAGAGTCGGAAGCCGCTTGCTCCCAGATTGCGCCCGGCCATGCCGTAGATCTTGGGCATCTGCTTGCGTCCATCTTCCATGGCGATGGTCACCGAGAGCAGCGAGCCCATCAGCAAGACAAACAGGATGGCTTTTTCCGTCAACCCAAACCAGAGAACGGCGAGCGGAATCCAGCAGATGCTGGGTAGAGATTGCAAACTCACCAGCAGGCCGCCCAGGGTTTCTTCCAGGAATTTGTTGCTCGACACGGCTAACCCAAGAATCATCCCGAGGACGACCGATAAGCTGTAGCCGATCAGCATGCGCTTCATAGTGACGGCGATGCCAATCCAAAAGCTGTGGTCGGCAAAGCCGTCCCACAGGGCGTGTCCCACCCCCCACGGCGGAGGAAAAAGATATGGCGGCCAGATACGCAGTTTCGCCAAAAGGGCCCAAATCCCGAGCAGGACCGAATAGAAGATTACTTGCTTAGCGAGCTTTTTCATCGGCGTACTCCTCTTCCAGGGACTTGTTGATCTCATCGCGCAGGCAATCCAAAATCTCCCGCGCGGTACG
>Ga0224558_1000823_pt1 | contig 35533 bp, 30 predicted proteins | sample 714S32024metaG_FD_180682 | JGI IMG/M metagenome (GOLD analysis project Ga0224558, IMG submission 180682) | Peat soil microbial communities from Stordalen Mire, Sweden - 717 S3 20-24 | ecosystem: Environmental > Terrestrial > Soil > Wetlands > Peat | place: Sweden: Norrbotten County, Stordalen... | reverse complement strand
CCTTGGCCTTGGCAAACATCTCCTCGATAGTCAGGCCTGGCATCCCTGGCAGGGAGACTCCCCAGGCGCTCTCGAACTTGGAGCGGGCTCCCTGGTCACTGACCCGCTGATAACCGGGCAAGGCACCGGCCAGGGCTCCCATGTCACTCGCTCCCTGGGTGTTGTTCTGGCAGCGCAGCAGGGTGATGTGGGTGAACTCCATGGCGATCGGCTCGCAGGAGGGGTCCTCGCAGCCTCTTGCGGCGTGGCAGGTCCGTGCATAATAGTCGACATTGTTGGTGCCCATCACCGCCCTGGCAAATTTCTGCACCAGGTAATTCTCCTCGTTGGTGATCCTGGCGGAGCTCACCGCCGCAAAGGAATCCGGCCCATGCACATCCCTGATCTCCTTGAGCCGGGCCGCTACCAGGTCTAGGGCCTCATCCCAGGAGGCCGTCACCAGCTTGCCGTCCTTCCTGATCAGCGGGGTGGTCAGGCGCTGGTCGCTGTGGATGAAATCCCTGGTGGCGAACCGTCCCCTGATGCAGAGGGCATTCCCGTTGACGGGGCTGTCCTTGTAAGAGGTCACGCCCACCACCTTGCCGTCCTTGACACAGAGGTCGAAGTTGCAGCCGGCGCCGCAGAAGGTGCAGGTGGTCCTGACCTTCTTGAGTTCGAAGCGGCGGCCCTTCCTCCACATCTGCTTCTCGGTCAGGGCCCCGACCGGACAGAAGGAGACACAGTTGCCGCAGAAGATGCAGTCGGACTCCGAATAGCGGATATCCCCGAAAGGGGTCACCTTGGTGTTGAAGCCGCGATAGGCAAAGTCCAGGATGTTCTTGCCGGTGATCTCGGCGCAGGCCCGGATGCACTTTCCGCAGACGATACACTTGTTAAGGTCGCGGACGATAAAGGGGTTGTCATCCTCGAGGTCATAGCTGTGCTGATCACCCTTTAACGGGCTGCCCTTGATTCCATACAGGTAGCAGTATTCGGCGAGTTTGCAGTCGCCCAGCTTCTCGCAGGTCAGGCAGTCCAGCGGATGGTTGGCGATCAACAGTTCGAGAATGGTCTTCCGGGCTTCGATCACCGCCGGGGTATTGGTGCGCACCACCATCCCGGGGGTTACCCAGGTAACACACGACGCTGGCAGGTTACGGATGCCGTCGATCTCCACCACGCAGATGCGGCAGGCCCCCACCGAACTCAGGTCGGGGTCGTAGCAGAGGCGGGGGATATGGATACCGATGGACTCCGCAGCGTCCAGCACCGAGGTGCCGGCTGGAACCTGCACCTCCCGTCCGTCAATAGTCAGCTTAACCTGTTCCACGTCTATCACTCCTCAATTAATGATCTGCACATCGCCCCGACCGACGGGACACTGATGTAAACATTGATCTATCTCTTTTATCTGTACTTCTGCCCAGGCAGTCCGAACCGGAAATTCTTCAAGTCACCAGGCTAACCCAGGCTTTGTTGATTGAAACCATAACCTAATCACTTTTTTCGCTCGTACCCAGCCTTGGTACTCGGCACTCGGCACTTGGCACTGTACTCAGGCTATCTTCTCAACCCTGACTGCGCACACCTTCAACTCCGGGATCTTGGCAATCGGGTCAAACTTCGGGTTGGTCAGCCTGTTGACCGGAGTCTCGGCAAAATGGAACGACGTGAAAACTAATCCCCGAGGAACAACTTCGCTGATCTGGGCACTGATCTCCATGGCGCCGCGCCTTGAAATCACCTTGACCTTGTCTCCATCGCAGACGCCGAGGCTCTCCGCATCAGCACAGTTGATCTCCAGGTAATCCGAGGGCATCTGCTCGTCGAGCATCCCCTTGCGGGTCATGGTGCCGGTATGGTAGTGATACAGGCGGCGTCCGGTATCCAGGATCAGCGGGTACTCAGCGTCAGTGGTCTCATCTGGATCCACATGCTCCACCGCATTGAACTTCCCGAGCCCACGGCTGAACTTCTCACCATGCAGGACCTGGGTGCCGGGGTGGTCACAGGTAGGGCACGGCCACTGGATGCCCTTCTCCTCAATCCGGGCATAAGTGATGCCCGCATAGGAAGGCGTTACCGACCTCATCTCATCAAAAATCTCTAACGGTGAGGCATAGTTCATCGGATAGCCCATCGCCGCAGCCACCCTGCTGATGATCTCCCAATCCGGCAGGGCGATGCCGGGCGGTGGCACAGCCTTGCGGATCCGCTGAACACGGCGCTCGGTATTGGAGAAGGTGCCGTCCTTCTCGGCATAGGAGGCTGCCGGAAGCACCACATCAGCGAACTGTGCCGTCTCGGTCAGGAAGATGTCCTGTACCACCAGGAAATCCAGGTGCTCCAGGGCATGAGCCACATGGCTGGCATCCGGGTCGCTGAGCATCGGGTTCTCTCCCATGATGTACATCGCCTTGAGATCGCCATGATGAGCGGCGGTGATCATCTCGCCCACCGTCAGGCCGGGTTTCTCGCCGATAGTGCAGTTCCAGGCCTTGCCGAACTTCTCCCGGGCTGCGGGATCGGTCACGCTCTGGTAGGCTGTCAATACATTGGGGAGCGCCCCCATGTCACAGGCCCCCTGCACGTTGTTCTGGCCGCGCAGCGGGTTGACGCCGGTAAACTTACGGCCGATGTGGCCGCAGAGCATGGCCAAGTTGGCGACTGAGAAGACGTTGTGCGTGCCGACGGTATGCTGCGTGATTCCCATGGTATACAGGATGGATGCCTTATCAGCTTTGGCATATGCCCGGGCCACCGACCTGATCTTGGCTGCAGGAATGCCGGTAATCCCTTCCACATATTCAGGAGTATACTTGGTCACCGTTGCCTTGAGATCATCAAAACCCTCGGTACGGTTGTCGACAAACTCCTTGTTCCATAGATCCTCGCTGATGATCACGTTGATCATCCCGTTGAACAGGGCGATATCGGTACCAGATTTCAACTGCAGGTGCTCGTTTGCCCACTTGGCCAGGTCAGTATCCCTGGGATCAATCACCACCAACTGGGCACCCTTGCGCAGGGCCTGGTTGATCTTATAGCTGATCACCGGATGCGCTTCGACGGTATTGGTGCCGACGGCCATAATAAAATCGGTCTCGGCAACCTCGCTGATGGCATTGGTCATGGCGCCGCTTCCGAATGCTGCCGCCAGACCGGCGACAGTGGGAGCGTGTCAGAGGCGGGCGCAGTGATCGATATTGTTGGTGCCGATCACCGCCCGGGCAAACTTGTCCAGGAGATAGTTTTCCTCGTTGGTGCACCTGGCGGAACTGAGCACGCCAAAAGCGCCCGGGCCATATTTCTCCCTGGTCTCCTTGAACTTGCCGGCGATCAGGCCGATGGCCTCGGTCCAGGTCGCTTCTTCAAACTTACCGTTCTTTTTGATCAGCGGGGTCTTCAGGCGGTCATCGCTCTGGATAAACTGGTAGCCGAAGCGCCCCTTGACACACAGAAAGCGTCCATTGACGTCGCCGTCGGTGCTGGTGACGCCGATGATCTTACCGTCCTTGACGTTCAGGTCATAGGTGCAGCCGGTGCCGCAGTACGGGCAGACCGTTCTGACCTTTTCCACTTCCCAGGGCCGGCCCTTGCCGACCATCTTCTTCTCTTCCAGGGCGCCGGTAGGGCAGACCGCAATGCAGCTACCGCAGTAGACGCACTCGGAATCCTTGATCGGAGCATCCATGAACGGACCCACCTTGGTGTTGAAACCGCGGTAGGAGAAGTCCAGCACGTTGCGTCCGACGATCTCCTCGCAGGCCCTGATGCAGCGCCCGCAGAGGATGCACTTGTTCATGTCCCGCAGGTAGAAGGGATTGTCGTCGTCGATCGGATAGGCATGCTGATCTCCCTCGAAAGGAGCGGATGACACACCATACTCGTAGCAGTACTGCTGCAGCAGGCAGGTGCCGCTCTTCTCGCAGGTCATGCAGTCCAGCGGATGGTTGGCTATCAATAGCTCCAACAGAGTCTTGCGGGCTTCCATGACCGCCGGTGTGCCGGTGCGCACCACCATCCCCTCGCTGCAGGTCGTGACACACGAGGCAGGTAGGTTGCGTATGCCTTCTATCTCTACCACGCACAGGCGGCAGGCCCCGACAGCGGACAGGTCCGGGTCATAGCACAGGGCCGGGATCTTGATCCCGATGGACTGGGCAGCGTCCAATACCGATGTGCCGGCCGGCACCTGCACCGTCTGGCCATCGATGGTGACGGTTACAAGAGCCACTTTCTCTCACACCTCTCTTCCCCATCTTACCTACGAACGCATGACTGCATCGAATTTACACTTGTCGTAGCAGGTGCCACACTTGATGCACTTCTCTTGAATGATCTTGTGCGGCAACTTCTTCTCTCCTTCGATCGCACCCACCGGGCAGGCCCTCTTGCAGCGTCCGCAGCCGGTGCACTTCTCCTCGTCGATGGAAAAGTACAGCAGGGCCGTGCAGAGGTGGGCCGGGCAGCGCTTGTCCAGGATATGGGCCTCATACTCGCTGCGGAAGTAGCGCAGGGTCGAAAGCACCGGGTTCGGGGCGGTGTTCCCCAGACCGCAGAGGGCGGTGGACTTGATCACCCGGCCGAGGCGTTCCAGGGTGTCTATGTCTTCAGGCACGCCCTGGCCGGCACAGATCCGGGTCAAGATCTCCAACATCCGCTTCGTTCCCTCGCGGCAGGGTGTACACTTGCCACAGGACTCGGACTGGGTGAAGTTCAGAAAGAACCGGGCCAGGTCGACCATGCAGGTGGTCTCGTCCATGACCACCATACCACCGGATCCCATCATGGCGCCGGCGGCGATCAGGGAGTCGTAATCGACCGGGGTGTCCACCAGGGACGCGGGGATGCAGCCGCCCGAGGGGCCGCCGATCTGCACGCCCTTATACTCCTTGCCCCCGATGATGCCGTTGCCGATCTCGAAGATGATCTCCCGCAGGGTGATCCCCATCGGGACCTCCACCAGGCCGGTGTTGTTGATCTTGCCGACCAGGGCAAACACCTTGGTGCCCTTGCTCTTCTCGGTGCCCATGCCGGCAAACCAACTGCCGCCCCGGAGGATTATCTGGGGCACATTGGCGTAGGTCTCCACGTTGTTGATGTTCGAGGGCTTGTCCCACAGGCCCTTGACGGCGGGAAACGGCGGCCTGACGCGGGGCATGCCCCGGCGGCCCTCGATGGAGGCCATCAGAGCGGTTTCCTCGCCGCAGACAAACGCCCCGGCGCCTTCCTTGATGTGCAGGTGGAAGCTGAAGCCGGTGCCGAGGATGTTGTCTCCCAGCAGGCCCAACTCTTCCGCCTGGGCGATGGCGAGCTTCAGGTGCTTGATTGCCAGCGGGTACTCCGCCCGGCAGTAGATGTAACCCTCGCGGCAGCCGATGGCATAGGCGGCGATGGCCATTCCCTCGAGTTCGCCGTGCGGGTCGCCCTCGAGCACACTGCGGTCCATGAAGGCGCCGGGGTCTCCCTCGTCAGCGTTGCAGATCAGGTACTTGAGATCGCCGGGCGAACTCCGGCAGAAGCTCCACTTCATGCCGGTGGGGAACCCGCCGCCGCCGCGGCCTCTGAGGCCGGAGATCTTGATCTCCTCGATCACCTGCTCCGGCGTCATCTCGTAGAGCACTTTGGCCAGGGCCTCATAGCCGTCGCGGGCGATGTACTCCTCGATGGCCTCCGGGTCGATTGTACCGCAGTTGCGGAGCGCCACCCGGAACTGTTTCTTATAAAAAGGCATGTCCCTATAAGTTTGGACTTCGTTTTCTGTCACCCATATTCCCTCCTTTCCTGGAAGCTCTATATTTGTACGAAGCGGGCGACCACGAGATCCTCTACAATCTCGCCTTTGATCAGGTGGTCACCGATAATCCGTGGTATGTCATCCGGCTTCAAGTTGCCGTAAGTGATCCTCTCTCTGCCCGGCAACTGGATGTCCACCAGCGGCTCCCGGACACACATCCCGATACAGCCGACCTGGACCACGGTGGCCTGAACATTTTTCTCCTGCAGCTCCGCTACAATGGCGTCATAGACCGCCTGAGCGCCGGCGGCGACGCCGCAGGTACCCATGCCGATGAAGATCTTCGGTGTTTCGGCATCCCTCTTCGCCAGCTTGGCCTGCGTCTCTTCACGTAAGGCTTTTAAGTCTTCCCTGCTTGTTAGAAGCACGATATGCCACCAGGTTGCCCCTGATCCAGCACTCAAGAATTCATAGTGCCGGACTCACAGCTTAGCAGCTAACCTGGTGTCTCCACCTCCTTCCTTGATCCGTTATGGTGAAGTAATCCTCATTACTCATCACTCAATCTACTGGTATTTTTCCACGATGCCGGCTAGTTTGTCCGGCGTCAAACTGCCATAGGTGTCGTCGTTGACCATGACCACCGGGGACAGGCCGCAGCAGCCGAGGCAGGCCACGGTCTCCAGCGTATAGCGGAGGTCCGGGGTTGTTTCTCCGGCGTCGACGGCAAGCTCCTTCTTCATCTGCTCGAAGATCTTGGCGCCACCCCTCACGTGGCAGGCCGTGCCCAGGCACACCCGGGCGATATTGCGTCCCCTGGGGTTCAGGTGAAACTGGGCATAAAAAGTTGCCACCCCGAATATCCGACTGGCCGGCAACTTCAATTGCCGTCCGATCTTGAGCAAGATCTCCTTGGGAAGATAACCGTAGATCTCCTGGGCCCCCTGCAGGATCGGGATCAGGGCGCCATTCATGCCCTTCCACTTCTCGAACAGAACATCCAAGTCCTTTTCCTTGGCATCCTCGGAAGGTTGTGCACAGCCGCAATCAGACATTACAATTTCCCCTCCCTTCTTGATTGCTAATTATGTTGACTTGACAAAACCTGTTTTCCGGCAGAGCCAGAAGACAGGAATTTTTTCACCTCCCGGCTGTTTTGTTAAGTTATCATTAAAAAATCAGACACTTACCCAAAAAACATCTATTCGACAATGATTTAAAAAAACCTCCTTGACCGCCGAAAAAACTGCTGTGAAAATAGAGCTGGTTTGGTTGGCACTCGACTCTGATGGTCGGTCATGTTCAACCCGAAAGGCGCATGGTAACAGGTTCCTTTCATCATCACCCTTCCATACTTCCCTGCAATTCCCAGTTGATCAATTATGCAAACCATGGCACAATCGCCATAAACAATACCGACAACTTCACGTAGCACTTGCGGATGTCTGTCAAGCCCCTAAGGATACATGGGCGCCAGTGTCAGCTTACTACAGATGACAACCCGCTCCTCCGCATCCAGACCTCCGGTCCTCCGCATCCAGGCCTACGGCCCTCCGCATCCTCCGCATCTGAGGCTTTGCCTCAGCCCGAACGGAATGCGGAGTACATAAGGCTTCGCCTTAGTCCCAAGGAATGCGGAGTACATGGCCTGAAGAATGCGGAGTGCATAAACCTCAGTGGGATATCAAGCCCCCACTGAGGCCAAGACACAGTTGAACCCGGAGGCAGAGAAAGGGATGTTGTTCGTGCAGAAAGCTTACCGGATTTCAGGCATTATTTTTGGTGTACTCTTCTGTTGTCTGCTCTTTAGCGGGACAAGCTACGCCGCCACCTATACAGTCCAACCCGGTGACACCTTCTACCTGATCGCCCTGCAATACGGCCTGAGCGCCGATCAACTGATGGCCGCCAACGGAAACGCCAGCACCGACCTGACTCCCGGCCAGGTTCTGACCATCCCCGATGAAAGTCAATCCGGGCCGTCCCAGACGCCTGGCGATCATCAGTATACGGTTGCTGCCGGCGATACCATGTTCCAGATCGCGGAAAGCTCCGGGACGACGCTGGACTCCCTGGTCGCCCTCAACCACCTCACCCCGGACAGCCAGGGAGACATAGTGATCCATCCGGGGCAGGTGCTGCAACTGCCCGGTAGTCTGGTGGGCTCGGCCGCCGCCCTCAACGGCGGCGCCGCGGCCGCAAGCGGCAGTTATACCCCGGGCACGGGGGAAGCTGCCTGGACCAAGCAGTACACCATCAGGCCCGGCGATACCCTATACCAGCTTGCCCAGCAAGCTGACACCAGTGTCGATGCCATCATCACCAAAAACAACCTGGCGGATACCAGCCTCTATCCAGGGCAGCAACTGCTGCTGCCGGGCCAGAGTACCCGCTTCAGCGAGCCGGGCGCCGGGTCGTCCAGTCCCCAGGCCTCCCGGGGCAGTGCCACCTCCGGCGATACCTACCTGCTCGCCCAGTTGATCAACGCCGAGGCCGGGGGGGAACCTTTCGAGGGGCAGGTGGCGGTGGGTGCGGTGGTGCTCAACCGCCTGTTCAACCCGGATTTTCCCAAGACCATCAAGGATATCATCTTCCAGTATGATAGTGATCTCGATACGTACCAGTTCGAACCGGTCCAGAACGGCTCCATCAACGAACAGCCCGGTCCGTCGGCCATACGTGCTGCCTACGCCGCCCTGAGCGGATGGGATCCCACCGGTGGAGCGCTGTTCTTTTGCAACCCCCAAGCCGTGAGCAGCTTTTTTGACAGCAGCCTGGCCTATCTCAAGCAGATCGGCAACCAACTCTTCTACAAGTAAGCCTCCCCCCGGGACAAGCCTGTAGTTTCTCCCGGAAGGTGCACAAGACCGTGAGTTTTCAGAGCAGGGTTCAAATTATGAAGGATTTTTCAGCCTCCTTGTCGTAGATATGCATTGCCATGATCCTAAATCCCCCGGTAAAGAGAGGGGAGCGCAGAGCTAGGCCTGACAAGACCTGAAAGGATGGGCAGGCACTGATCCTACCCCGCCGCGCCAGGTCCGCCGGATCCGGCGCCACCGTCAGGTACCGGATCCGCCAACGCTGGCACCCCGGTGCCTGCATAACGGGCGCAGGTGGGGCGCGGCAGGTTTTCAGGAGCAAGGTTATTGGAAATGGCCTGAGGCAGGGGCAGGAGGTGCATGTTGGGGTGAATGCGCTGATTGTTTACAAGAACAATCGCCGGGCGCACCGGTTGGCCGGTGAGTTATCGGATGAATTGCTTGCCCGGGGGGTCCAGGTGATCGCCGAGTGCTGTGATGGCATAACAGCAGCAGAACAGGCTCCGGCGGAACTGGTTTTCGTCCTCGGGGGAGATGGCACCTTGCTGCACGCCGCCCGGCGCTTCGCCGGCACCGGGACCCCGATCATCGGGGTCAACCTGGGAACGGTAGGGTTTCTGAGCAGCATCGAACCCGGGAACCTGCAATTCTGCCTCGATGCCATACTGCATCAGGAATATGACCTGGAAACCAGGATCATGATCGATGCCGCCGTCACCAGGGACAATCAGGTGCTGTACAAGGGTACGGCGCTAAACGATGTGGTGCTGAGGTCGCGCACCTCCCACACCATTCTGGTCGAATTGATGGTTGACGGCAAGCCCCACACGACCTACCAGGGAGACGGCATCATCTGCGCCACTCCCACCGGCTCTACGGCCTATTCCTTCTCAGCGGGGGGGCCGGTAATCGACAACAGCCTGGAAGCCCTGGTGATCACCCCGATCTGCTCTCAGCTGTCATCCTCCAGGTCGCTGGTAGTAAGCGCCTCGTCCCGGTTGACCCTGGAACTGCATTCCGACTACGGCACCGACCTGGCGGTGGACGGCCAGGAAGAACTGCCCCTCCTGAAGAGCGACCTGGTGCAGATCAAGCGTTCGTCGCTGGTGACCAACCTGCTGCGCCTGCAGCAAGTGAGCAGCCTGGAGCGGATCAAGCGCCTCCGGGGAAGTTTGAAGCTCGATGTTTGACCCTACCGGTGTTGAAAGTTCGAAATTCGATGCTTGATGTTTAACTTCGCCTGAGAAGTCCCCCGCCTATAAGGCGGTGGGTTAATAACAAAATAACAAATGGGAGTTCAATCTCCCTTCTCAGCGGCGAAGTTAAATGAATTGTCGCCGTGCCATATGTTCAGCACTCAAAACTATCGCTCGCTTGCTCGCTCTATGAGCGCCGGGGTACCCGCCGAAGGTGGGTCGGGCCTGTACTGGACGGCACATGGCGTTTCAAACTTCGCTTCGCTGCGTTTGAATACTAAATTTGGCTTGCGACGGTGGACAACAGCGCTGTGTACCCCGACCCGTCAAGCCGGGTACCCCGGCGGGCGGTAGCGCCCGGTTGAATAACCCGATGCAGGAGCAGAAGCTTTTCGATATTATTAGGACTTTCTCATGACCAGGGAAACCAGGCGCGGCACCCCGGATCTCTTTACATACCACTGTCAGGCTGGTAAACTGAAATCAGGCTTGTACCAAAAAATAAGGGGGCTTGGCAGATGGAACTGAGCGCACGCAATCAACTGAAAACCCGGATCAAGGAGATCAGGGCGAACGACATTTCCGCGGAAGTGATCCTCGATGTTGGCGGCCAGGTCATGGTAGCCTCGATCACCGCAGACTCGGCAAAGAGACTGGAACTGAAAGTTGGCGACGACGTCACCGCTATTGTCAAGGCGAGTTCGGTCATGCTGGCTAAATAGGTAGCGCTCCATATCAAGAGCGCACTTAGGCAGGATCCTCATGCGACCGGAAGACTGCCGGTTCGAAAAACCCTCCATAGAGCACTACAGATCTCCTCTGTTATTTTAAAAATAGGCAACTGCTGCTCAGCCCGTGTTCCCGGCGCCTGCAGTGAGGCGTCTGGAAGGTCGGCTCCCGGAGAGTCTTTTTCAGCGCGGGAAGGACCCTCTCGCATCCGGCATCTCCCGCCATGGCCGGCTGTGGACGGTCGCTCAGACCATGCCGGTTGACAGAAAAAAGAGCCAGACGCCATAGGGCTTAGGCGGTCTGACCCGGAGCAATGTGCTAACGCATTATAACATATGCTATCTTTTACTATCAATAGTATTGCTTTATATTTAATTTTGTTAGTTGATGTTGTGACTTGAACAAAAGTGCCTCACGACCCCTGCCCATCTTCCAATATTCTTCCCGTTTCTACACGATCCTGACGGCGGCCCTCGTCAAGGCGCTAAGGCGGGTGTAGGACCTGCCCAGCAGGTCGCTTCCCCGGCTGTCAAAGGCGATGCCGGGCAGCAGCAGCAGGTCGTAGTCCAACGCGTCCCGGCTCTTGATCTCTTTGATGGCGGCTGCAAAGTCGAAAGTCGTCAGCAGCCCGGCAGCAGCGATGGAACCGCCGAAGAAACTATTAGGAACAGCCTCCAGGCGCAAATCATCACATGCCCTCTCCCACTCGGGACGGGCCGACTGCAGCCAGGGTAGCCCCCAGGCGGAGGTGAGGATCAGCACCCGCCTCGCCTGGAGATGCCGGATGATCCGGGTTGCCCTGTCCACCAGTCTCCAGTCCAGGTCGTAGTTCATCACCAGGCCCGACACCCCGCCCCGCTGTTTTTGAAGCTGGAATTGTGAAATTCTATTTTCAAACCTCGAGGACGGTCTTTCCACATCGAGTACCGGACGACCAAAGCGCTCCACCTTGTGGAAGGCATCCACTCTGCAGCGCACCTGCCGGCCGCCCACCGCCCTGATCACGTCTCCCCTTTGCAGACCGGCCTGATCCGCCGGCGAGCCGTCCATCACCCCGGCGACACCGGCCTGCAACTGCTGTCCGGCGCCGGCCAGGAATGGCTCCAGCAGGACCGGAATGCGCATCCTTTCTTGCTGCCGCCGCACGAACAGGTTCAGCTTCCGGTGCATCGCCAGGGGATCGAATCGCAGCCAGGAGGCAGCCAACTTGGTGAACCCGGGCAGAAAGACCCGCACCGTGGCCGCTCCCTGATCCTGCAAAAAACTGCAGGTGGCCGCCAGGTCCCTCCATCCGACCAGGTGCGGCATGGCTACCAGGCTGCCATGGCAGGTGACGCCGGCATTACCCAGGAGGCGGGCGGCGTCCAGTGCCCGCACCGGGTTGCGGTCGCCCATCAGCAGGCGGCGTCCTTCGGGGGTGGCGCTGTTCAGGGACAGGTTGACCTCCAGCGGCTGCAGCCCGGCCAGCCTGATCACGGTCTCCCGGTTGAGAAAAGTGCCATTGGTGGTGATCTGCAGCGGAGCCCGCGGATAGCGTTCCCTGACCGCATCCAGCGCCTGCCAGATGTGGGGGTGGGTGAAGGGTTCGCCCTCGTTGATGCGGGTGGCCGCCTCGCCGATGATGATCTTGCGCCCGGGATCAAGACAGGGAATCAGGCTCTTGACGAGAGGCAGGGACAGGTGCGGGACGGCATATACCCTCACGCCCCGGGGGTTCTGGATGTTGCTGCAAAAGACGCACCCGAGGTTGCAGACGGATGTCAGCGGCAGGACGTTCTCCTTGCCGGCGCTTTCCCATAACAAGAATGGAAGCATACGAAACAGAGCCTTCCTTGGTAGTGGTCGACAAAAGGGCATTTCAAGAACAATTGTTCTTGCGTTAAAACGGGACATGTGTATATGGGGTTGCGTTCACGAAATCCTTGTCTATACGTGTAAAATGTTCACGGTTTGGCATCTGTATGTCAGGTGGCGGCATAAGCCACCACCCCTGGCGGTGATTGTACAGCCCCTGGGTTCGGCCCAGGAATCGGAAGCCAGTTCAGGTCTTTTTGATAGATTTTGTACTGTCCGGCTGCAGGTCGGACGACGCCGGATCGATGTTCCTGCGCGCCAGGCAGTAGTAGAAGATACCCCCGGCCAGGGCAACGCCCAGTGCTGCCAGGGAGGCCGTGCCGCCCCCCCAGAAGGTGGAATTCTCCCGGAACACCTCGATCACGGAGCGGGTCAGTCCGTAAAGGACAAACAACAGCGCCACCACCTGGCCCCGAAAGCGGATGCGGGATGAGACTACCTCCAGGATGGCGAAGATCAGCAGTCCTGCCGTCATGGAAAACAACTGGGTCGGGTAGCGGGGCAGGTTGTCGACTGCCGGAAAGATAATGCCTATGGGCGAGTTGGTAGGTATCCCGTAGCAACAGCCATTGAAAAAGCAGCCGATGCGCCCGATGGCATAGCCCAGCATCAGGCTGGGGGCAGCCAGGTCCAGAAAGGCCAGTACGGGGATCTTCGCCAGGCGCAGGTAGATGACGGCGGCGATGAGGCAGAACAGGACCGCGCCGTAAAAGGCCAGGCCTCCCTGTTGCAGCATGAAGATTTGCAGGGGGTGGCGCAGGTAGTAAATGGGGTCGTACAGCAGTATATACACCAGGCGCGCCCCGACGATGCCCGCCACCGTTCCGATCAGTACGAAGTCGACCACGAATTGCGATGCCACCCCCTTTCGTTCAACTTTGCGCATCAGCCACAGCGTTCCGGCCAGGATGGCCAGGGCTATAAAAAAGCCGTAGCTATAGACTTTCAGGAATCCGACCTGGAATAAAATAGGGTGCACCTGAATACCACCTTTTTAAAAATTTCAGACAATCCACATATCCACCGAGTTATCCACAATAGCCAGGCCGCTTTTGTTAAGCTAATGTAAAGATTATCCCCAAAATTAACAGGTCCCAGCCTCAACTTCCATTTTATGTAAGCTATTTTTATAAGTTGACAGTCCTTAATTGTTTGAAAGATTAGGACCTATCACTCTGGGACTATATTCCTATTTTATGTCTCGCTGGCTGAGATCACGCCTTGCATGACGCCACCGGATGCCGGCCGCTGAAGCGGGTACCCCGGCGCGGGCGCTTCCCTGCTTTCATTTTCACTGCTCTGTCAACAAGGCGTGGCGGCGTGGGAAACTATCCGTGCGGGGTACCAGGGGATAGTTGGCGAAGGCTTCCTGTTCCAGTGGAGCGTGGCGCTGGGCCAAAAAATAGTGGTAACCGGCGCAAGCGACCATGGCCGCATTATCGGTGCAGAGTTCCCGGGGAGGGATGAAACAGGCCAGGGCCTCCTCCTTGGCCCTGGACAGCAGCAGGCTGCGGATCGCTGAATTGGCAGCCACGCCGCCGGCCAGGGCGATCTGCCCGACTCCTGTTGTCCGGGCTGCAGTCAGGAGCTTTTCCACCAGCACCTCGGCAACCGCTGCCTGAAAACTGGCGGCCACGTCCTCAGGGCGGGCCGCATGGTCGTGTATCAGATAATTCCGGACCGCGGTCTTGAGACCGCTGAAGCTGAAATCCAGGCTGTTCCCGCCCAGCCAGGCCCTGGGAAAGGCAATCGCCCGGGGATCGCCGCCGGTGGCCAGGACATCCAGGTTGGGCCCACCGGGATAGGGCAGCCCCAGCAGGCGGGCCACCTTGTCAAAGGCCTCCCCTGCGGCGTCATCCCTGGTAGCGCCCAGTATTTCATATGCCAGGCGCTCCCGCACCAGGACCAGGGAGGTATGGCCCCCGGAGACAATCAGGGTGACCAGCGGGGGCTCAAGTTCGGGGTGGGTCAGAAAGTTGGCAAACAGGTGGGCTTCCAGATGATGTACCGGCAGCAGCGGAATTTTAAGGGCATAGGCATAGGCCTTGGCAGCCGCCACACCGACCAGCAATGCCCCGATCAGCCCGGGGCCTACGGTGACGGCAACCCCGCTGAGATCGGCAAGACACAGCCCTGCCCCGGTCAGGGCGGCCTCCACGACATCAGTGATCTTTTCCAGGTGCTGGCGGGAGGCGACCTCAGGCACCACACCGCCGTACCGGCGGTGGATACTGATCTGGGAGGCGATGATGTTGGAAACCGCCACCTCTCCGTCTCTGACCACAGCCGCTGCAGTCTCATCACAGCTTGTCTCGATGCCAAGAATATAGACAGGGGCCAATTCCTTCTCCCAACCCATCCTCGAGGTTCTTAGCTCTGTCATCCCAGGCGCCCCAGCAGGGACATCGGGGACATCTTCTTGACCTCGGAGGCGGGAAGCTCCAACTTAAAATCGAAGCACATCAGGTCGCTCTGCTGCACATCCGGCAACAGGACCAGCGGCCAGCGGGCTTCTAGCCCCTCATCCCCCAGCAGCATCACCACCGTGTCTCCCTCGATCCGGTCGACAATTCCCCTGATCATCATGACTGACAGCCTCCTCACCATCATGACTTGTGAATGCGCGACGTATGGTCCTGCGGCAATAGATTGAGCATCATCACCAGGGCGTCCTCGCGGGTCTCCAGGTAATAGTTGCGGCGGCAGCCGATCTGCCGGAAACCCAGGTTCTTGTATAGAATGCGGGCAGCACTGTTCGAAGGGCGCACCTCCAGGATCATGGTGGTGGCTCCATGGTCACGGGCGTGGTTGATCAGGGCGTTCATGAATGTCTTGCCCAGACCATTGCCGCGCCATTCCGGGTGCACGGCTATGGTGGTGATATGGGCCTCCCCGGAGAAAAGCCACATGCCGCAGTATCCCACTACCTGGCCATCGTGAACGGCCACTTGATAGTATGCAAACTTATTCCTCAACTCGCTGAAAAAGGCATGATCGGCCCAGGGCGTTGGAAAGGAGACATTCTCGATCGCCAAGATCTCCGGAATATGGCCCTTTTCCATGTTGCGGAACTCGATCTCCACTAAGAATCATCCACCTTTGATTGCGCCATAGAGGACCGTTTGCTTTCGATAATTTGAAAAGCCCTCTGGTCTCGTGCCGGAGGATGTTCACTTGCTCCTGATAGCCGGTGGTTTTACGTATAATGCCCGAACCGCAGCTAACCGGGTGTCCACTAGCCCATGCTCCATGGCATCCAGTCCCATGGTGGCTACCAGCGCCGCCCGCGGCCACAATTGGGCCGGCTCTGCCAGGACCGCCCGATCGCCCAGGGCTTCCCACAGCACATCCCAACAGCCCAGGGCGCCCTCGCCGGTAAAAGTCACCCTGGAGCGCAGGCCGCCCTGCAAGCGGTCGGCCAGACGCTGCGGATCGACGGCCAGGTAGCCGCTGAGCCGCTTCATCCGCCCCGCACCCGGCCTGGAGCAGCACTGGACACTCGCATAAAAAGAGGCATAGACCTCTTGCGCCCTGGATGTCAGAAGCGGGCAGACCAATCCCGGCGTCCCGTACAGGCCTTGGGCCAAAGCATCCAGGGTGGGCACCCCGGCCAGGGGCTTCCCGGCTGTATGCGCCAGGGCCTTGGCAGTGGCTATGCCGACCCGCAGCGACGTGAACGAGCCGGGGCCAATAGCTACGGCAAAGGCATCGATATCCTGGATGGTCATCCCCAGGCCTGACAGTACCTGGTCGATCACCGGCAGCAGGCGTTCCATGTGGCCCTGCCTGGTGACAAAGCCAGCCTCTCCCAAGATATGCTGGTCTGACACGATTGCTGCCGAAACCACAGGTGTTGAAGTCTCTATTCCAAGGACCCGAATCTCTGCGACAACTCCTCAACCAATATTTTATAGCGTCCACCCCTGGGAATAAACTGCAAGCGCCGGTCGCCTGCAGAATGCTCCACGGGATCGATCCGCACCTCCAGAAACTCTGCCGGCAAGCCTTCCGGGATCAGGTTGCCCCACTCGATCATGACTATTCCACGGCCCTCCAGGTATTCCTCCCAGCCGATCTCCTCCAGTTCCCGCATCGTCCGCAGGCGGTAGAAATCGCAGTGGAATAACTGGCACCGGCCACGGTACTCCTGGACAATCAGAAAGCTGGGGCTGGAAACACCATCGCAGCCCAGGCCCCTGGCCGCCCCGCGCACGAAGACGGTCTTACCGGCCCCCAACTCCCCCACCAGTGATACCACATCGCCGGGAGTGAGCAGCCGGCCCAATTCCTCGCCGACCTTCTCCGTGTATCCGGGGCCCGGGGAGACTGTCTCCCACACCTAAACATCACCGCCGCTGCCTGCTGTTATCGAGTCTATTATAGCTGTTGTCTCCATTCCTAACAAGAATTAGAAGATGGCCCATTCACGCATCATCCAGGCAGAACATATTATTATATGGTCAATGAGTTTTTCACTTCAGGGGAACTTGCCATCGCTGAAGTCCATCCGGAAAACTGCTTCAGGCGGGATATGGCAGGCATTGGAGCAGGCAGCCGCAAAATGGCCTGCCGCTTTTTAGATTGTACAGGAGGAATATCGTTATGGCTTTGGGGGTAGATACCGCCAGCGCTCTGAGCAATATCAACTGGGAGGCGTTTTATGATTGGTGCGGTCTGTATCCTGTCTATGCCGGCCGTTATTTTGGAAGTGGGTACAACTGGGTGCAGGGAGAATTCGCTGCCGCTTACTCGGCAACCAGAGGCGTTCTCAATAAAATCGTCCCCATCCAGGCATCGCAGTCAGCCAGGCAGCAGGCCGCCGGCAGCGCCGGATACAGTTACGGGGCCAGTGATGCCGGAACAACGTGTCAAAACATCGCATTGGCCATCAGCGCCGGCCAACTGAGCATTCCCGCCTCCGGCAGCGTTTATGTCTACCTGGACGTTGAACAGGGCACTGCCCTGTCTGCCGGCTACTGGGCCGGCTGGTCAACCACCCTCTTCAATTATCCCCTGGGCGCCGGTTCACCTTTCTGGCCATGCATCTACACCTGGTACGCCCAGCAGTCAAACGGCAAATGCTCTCCCAGCATCCTGATCCAAAATGCCCTGAACTCATCATGTTCAAGCTACCCCAATCACGCTGCCCTGTGTTACGGCCTGTGGTCGAGCGAGCCAGAACTTTGCTCTTACTGCAATTTTCCCAAAGCGAGCCCGGACTGGTCGGTGTTTAACCCCTTCAGCCAGAATACATGCAGTTCCAATAAACCAGTCCCGCTGCTGTTGTACCAGTTCGCCGAAAAGGGCGCCTGCAACACCTCCTGCGGCAATAATTCGTTTGCCGGGAGTCAGAACCTCGACCTCGATAGCGACAACAGCGGCGCGACCGGAGCGCAAAACTACATGCTCGCCATTCCGGCGGCGCCTGTGGCCATTCATGGCGAATGACCCGCCGCTCTCCCGGGGCGTCCCGTAAAGGAGACCTGGCTCACCGCTCCCGGATGTCATCCAAGCGGCCTCGGGGCGGCCGCGTCAGGCCGGCTCCAGGAGGCTGTCCCCGTGCGCCAGGGGATTCTGCCCGGCCGCATTTATGACTCACTACCTGCGTAGGCAACCGGGTTAGGGGCATGCTACAGCAGGTAGCGGGGTATGGTGGACTATCAGGTCAGGAGTTCATAAATACCCAGCAGGATCAAGATGATACCGGCCACCAGATCTCCTTTCTCGCCAAACCAGCGTGCAATATAGAGCAGGCCGATCTTGATGCCGGCATAGAAAAAGATGAGGCTGATGATAAATGAAGACCCGACCAGCAGGTAGATGTTCAAACCCATCAGCCCGGCCGCGAAGCCGCAGGAGAGATTGTTCAGCGTCAAAGCAAAGGCCAGGACCAATGCCTCGTTAACCTCGATACTCCCCGAGTAGTCGTAATCAACCCGGAAGGGATCCTCCAGAATCCTACCCATCTCTCTCAAGTAAGAAATAAGCGGCGCTGCCGGAGGGGCCTTCCCGGCCGGGTGTTGTACGGGCGGCCTCTCTTCCAGGTCTGTCATGCCTGTCTTGCCGGATCTTCTAAAATACTGGATGACCAGCACGGCGCCTGCAGCCATGATGATGCCGGCGCCGAGGACACTGGCGAGTTGGTCCGAGATCACGTGCCTGACCGCCGCCCCCAGGATCATCATGATATAGGTTCCGATGCAGGGAATCAGGGCGCACACGAAGTTGGACAGGAACGGCAGGCGATATTTTCTGGTTCCGTAGGCAAGGCCCACACCAAGGGTATCCAGGTTGGATGATACAGACAGGCCAAGGATCGCCAGCAACTGCTTCATTAATTATCCTCCAATTGACATTTTCCTCAACCAATAGTGGGCACATCCACCCCGCCGCACCCATGCTGAAGGCAAGCGCCGGTCCCCCACGCGGCGCCGCGCCCCGGCGCGTCGCTTTGGCGTCCTCGAGGCGCGGGCGCGGTTTACTGCGGTCACCATCAAGGATCAGTGCAAACAGTGGTGGTCTGCTGCGCTGCACCGTCATTCGTCAATATAGCATAATTCCAGGGCTTCAAATGTTATTTATTTGTAAAGACGCTTTTGAACCAGGCTTACAGCAATGGCATCATCCAGGTATCCAATCGGAAAAACATAATCCGGAATGATGTCTGTAGAAAGAATGAAGTACAGCAGCGCACTCCCCAGTATGGCGCGCTCGTCCGGCGTGATCTCGTCCGTGCAAAACCGCTCGTGCATCTGTTTCAACTGATCGATAAACGGACCTGCTCCGCTCACCTGGCTCACCTTGGCATGGAAATTCTCCCGGATGATCCGCTGCCCCTCTTCGGTTTGGGCATACTGCTCATACCTGAATAGCTCCTGCTCGACCCGGTCGGTGGTGCATTGCCCGCTAAACAGGTGTTCGGACTTCAAAACCTCTTGAATGTCATCCATTACGGAGTGGATATCCGGCGCCGTCTCCTGGCGCGGGCTGCCAAGCTCGAAACCGGCTGCTGAGAATAATTGGCCTACTGGCAAGTTCAGGGCCTGGGCGATCCGCTGCAGGTGCCTGACATTTGCAGGCTGCTTCCCGTTGATGATCCGGGAAATGGTTGCAGTATCGATGGCGGTGAGTTCTCCGAGCTTGCGCATGGAGAGCGAGCGCTCATGCAACACTGTTTTCAATAGTGAACCCAGGGACAATTCACTTCTCTCTTCAGGCATCCCCGCCTCCCATCCTCTCCGAAACCAGCCAGGATTGCTTTCGTTCCAACAGTATATGTTCTGCCAGGGCAAATATCTTCAACATTCTTGAGAAAAGGCCGGCCCTGTTGAAACTCTGTCATCATCTTTGAAATGACCAGGCACCTTTTCTCAACAGGTTTAATATTATGTCTCTTGCAACAGCCAACCACGGTTTAACTTCGCCTGGAAGTCCTTCGCATCCGGGCCCGGCCTTATACTCCGCATTCCATTCGGGCTGAGCGAAGCTCATGTACTCCGCATTCCATTCGGGCTGAGCGAAGCTCATGTACTCCGCATTCCATTCGGGCTGAGCGAAGCTCAGATGCGGAGGATGCGGAGGATGTGGAGTATGCGGAGCACAGGAAACTTCGCTTCGCTTAGTTTGAATTTCAGGAGGCAAACCCGGATGAACGGAACAACACCGGCGCCAGAAGTTTCATTAAGTGAAAATCAGTCCCGGTTTCATGCCATCATCAACCAGCCGCGCAAGGGATGGTGGCGTTTTTTATTCTTGTTCTGGGCGCTCATCGGACCAGGCCTGCTCGCCGCCATGGCCGACAACGATGCCGGGGGCATGATCTCCTACTGCGTGACCGGCGTGCAATTCGGGATCGGGCTTTTCATCCCGCTGGTGCTCTGCCTGGTCCTGGTCACCTTTACGGTGCAGGAGATGGCCATGCGCCTCGGCACTGTCACGCAGACAGGATTTACCAAGCTGATCTCTCTCCGTTACGGACGCTTTTGGGTGCGCTATCACGTGATCACGCTCTTTTCAGAAAACATGCTGACGCTGTTGACGGAATTTATCGGCATGACTGCGGGATTGATCATCCTCGGCCTGCCGCTGTGGATAAGCGATATGATCAGCCTGCTGCTCGTCATATCGATCACCGTCTTTACCGGGTACTGGACGAAAGAGCGGTTGGCACTGCTGATCGGCGCCTTGAACGTCATCTTTATCGTGGTGGCGGCTATGACGCATCCCAGCCTGGCGGCCATCGGGCATGCTTTTACGGCATGGAGCGTGCCGGCAGGCAGCAGCAACCTCTCCTGGTACATCATCGCCCTGATCGGCAATGCCATCGCTCCATGGATGGTCTTCTACCAATGCAGCGCCTACATCGACAAGGGGGTTATTGCAGACAACCTCCGCCTGGGGCGCATCGACACCTGTATCGGCTGCGTAGTGCAGGTCGTGATCGCTGCCTCTGCCATCATTGCCGGGGCGGCGCTTTACGGACACTTGAATAACGTGGCGGCTCTAGGCCCGGCTGACCTCATCAACGCCTTCGACACCCTTATCGGACACTGGCCGGCCCTGTTATTCGGCCTGGGGCTCTTCAACGCCGGCCTGCTGGCGGCGATCACCATCTCTCTTTCCTCATCCTGGTCGGTGGCCGAGGCGTTCGGGTGGTCGAAAAGCCTGAACGACAAGATCGCTGATGCTCCTAAGTTTTACGCCGTCTACATCGGCAGTGTCGTCGCGGCGGCAGCTGCCTTTCTGATCCCTCATCTCCCGTTAAACTTCATAGCTATAATTGCGCAAGTTATCGGCGGTTTTCTAACGGCTCCGATCCTCATTTTCCTGTTGTTGCTAACAAATAATGAGCAGTTGATGGGAAAGTATAAAAACAGCCTGTTCGGCAATATCTGCGCCTGGACAATCTCCGCCACGCTCATCAGTCTGGCTCTCATGCTCCTGTGGAAGATGGTGTCAGGATTGCTGTAGCAGAAAGACAGCAGGTGGCCGGCGGGCGGGCGCTTTTTTGATGGCGCTAAAAAATGTGCGGATCACAGAGGGAATCGAACGGAGTTTGTGGAACTTGAATAGGCTACGAGGAGGGGTCATATGAGCAGGCCTTGCATTGGCATCACTACCGCCCATATCAACGAGCAGGATTGCCACTCCTGCCGCATCTACTACACCGAGGGCATCCGGCAGGCGGGAGGCATCCCCCTGCTGCTGCCGCCGCTGGTGGATCAGGACGAACTCCTGGACTGCGCCGTCAGGCTGAATGCCATCCTGCTGTCCGGTGGCGGGGATGTGCACCCCTCTCTGTTCGGCGAGCAGCCGCACTGGAAACTGGGAGAGTTTGACCCGGTGCGGGACGATTTCGAGATCAGGATGCTGCGGATAATGATCGACCTGGGCAAGCCGGTGTTGGGTATCTGCCGCGGGATCCAGGTGATCAACGTCGCCATGGGCGGCAGCCTCTACCAGGACCTGGCGTCCCAGCAGCCCCAGTCGCTGCAGCACCAGCAGGAGGCTCCCCGATGGTATCCCACTCATGCGGTGACAGTGCGCCAGGGCAGCAGGCTGTTAGATATTCTGGGCACAGCCCAGATCCATGTCAACAGCCTCCACCACCAGGCCGTCAAGGAGGTCGCCCCCGGGCTGCAGGCAACCGCCTGGGCGGACGACGGGGTGATCGAAGGAGTGGAGGCGCCAGGCCACCCCTGGCTGCTGGGGGTGCAGTGGCACCCGGAGGGGATGTGGAAGCATGATCAGGCGGCGGCCTCCCTGTTCCGGGCGTTGGTCACTGCCGCCGGCAGTTTCACTTCCACAGATGATTAACCCGCTCCGCTGAAGCCGGGGGTTTCAGCCCCGGGGCGAAGCGCCATCCGGCCCTCCAGCCAGTCCACGAACTGCCTGGCGGTCCTGGGGGAGCGGCCGTTATGCCAGGATTCCCAGTTCAGGGCATCCCGCTGCAGTTGCTCCCGGTCAACCTGAAGGCCTCTTCTGGCCGCAATTCCCTCCACGATCTCCAGGTACCGGTTCTGGTCCGGAGTCGGGAAGATCACCGTGATCCCGAACCGGTCCGCCAGCGAGAGCTTCTCCTGCACGGTGTCCCCGGCATGCACCTCGCCCGGGGCTTCCGCCCCGGGCACCCGCTGGAAGTCGGCAGCAGCGCCGCGGCCATCCCGGTCGCCGAAGCGCTCCCTGATCAGGTGCCTGCGGTTGGAGGTGGCATAGATCAACACGTTGCCGGATCTCGGCTCCAGCCCCCCCTCCAGCACCGCCTTCAGGGCGGTGTAGCTGCTCTCGCCGTCTTCGAAGGACAGGTCGTCCACGAAGAGGATGAACTTGTGGCCGCGTTCCTTGAGCTGCCTGACGATGCGGGGAAAGTCGAACAACTGGGACTTGGACACCTCCACCAGGCGCAGGCCGCGCTCGTGGTACTCGTTCAACAGGGCTTTGACGGTGGACGACTTGCCGGTGCCGCGGTCGCCGTAGAGGAGGATGTTGTTGGCCGGCCAGCCGTCCAGGAACTGCAGCGTGTTCTCGATGACGTCGGCGCGCTCGGCCTCGTAACCGATGAGATCCGGCAGGGTTACCGGGTCCGGGTCGGCGATACCCCTCAGGCAGCCGGCGCCATCCGCATGGTCCCAGTAAAACGCCCGGTACCGGGCAAAAATGCCGGCCCCGTACCGGCGATGGAAGGCGATCAGATCATCCAGCCGGTCTCCCCAGTGGCTGCTGGATGAGATGCTGTTTTTCAGGCCCTCGTGGGGGCAGGGGCAGCGGCGCTGCTCGCTCTCACCAAGGCGCTGCCGCCATTCCGGGAGTTGTCTCACCAGCGCCGACTCCGCCTCTGAACTGCAGCAGTTCTTCACCGCAACGGCCTTGAAAATCGCCGGGGCCAGGCCTGCCAGTTGCTGCAGGCAGTCAAGGTCATGGGCCGCCGCCGGTGCCAGGGGGCTCGGCCGGTCGGGCACACCCTCCAGGCTGCAGGCAAAGGCGTTGTCGTGAAAGAGCGCCGCCTCGATCAGGTAATCCTCCAGGGAATCGGCGGGGCTGGCGGCCAGGGCCGCAAAGAAATCGCCATAATGGTCCAGGAAGACCCCCAGATCCCTCTTGCCCAGGTTCAACCGGGCGATAGAGTCACAGTAGCTGATCAGGGCTTGCAGGCGCCCGATCACCCGGTCTCCGTCAAGCAGTTGCCTGTATACGGTCAGGGAATTCAGGGCCAGGGCGGCGTTTTTTAACACCAGGGATTCCAACGGATCTTCTGTCATCAGAATTCACTCCTCAAGTTGCTCCAGTTGCACGCACGAGGCCTCTTCGCGGCCTCACGCCCCTCCCGGCGCTCAAAGCACAGGCGGCGATATATCCCTCAGGACCGTTTGCGTCCTCTATCCAGGCAAATATATCCCTGAAGGACTGGGCAGCCTTCCTCTAAAATCCGCAGATCTCCTTCAATACCGGCGGCAGTTCCTCCAGCAGGTCACCGGCGATCAGGCCGGCCATGCCCCGGGCCGCCGCCAGGCGGTCTGCAGCCAGGCCGTGGATATAGACGCCGGCAGATGCAGCCTGGACCGGCGCCAGCCCCTGCGCCAGCAATCCGGCGATCAATCCGGCCAGCACGTCCCCCGTCCCGCCGGTGGCCAGGCCGGGGTTGCCGGTCGGGTTGATCAGGACCTGTCCACCCTCAGCCACTATCGTGTGGGCGCCCTTCAGGACTACGGTCGCCCCCCAGGCCTGGCTGGCCTGCATGGCCATCCCGACCCGGTCCGCCTGCACCTCCTTGATGCTCGTGTTCAGCAGCCGGGACATCTCTCCGGGGTGGGGCGTCAGCACCCAGCGCTTCCTTCTGGCCGCCAGCAGGGGGTCGCTCAGGAGACCCCGGTCGCGGGCCAGCAGGTTCAGGGCATCGGCATCGATCACCATTGGCAGTTCGCTCCTGCTCAGGAGGTCATGCAGGAAGACGGCGGTCTCCGGGTCCTGCCCCATGCCGGGCCCGACCGCCAGCACCGTCGCCCTGCCGAACAGGTCGCCCAGAGCGGTGCCGGCAGTCCGGGCAAACCCCCCGCCGGAGGACTCCGGCGCCGGACGGGTCATGGCCTCGGTCAGCTTGACAGCCAATACCGGGTACAGGGAGGCCGGAACCACGGCTGTCACCAGGCCGGCCCCGCTCCTCAGGGCGGCGCTGGCGGACAGGGCAACCGCTCCGGTATAGCCCACCGCACCCCCCACCACCGCCACGTGCCCGTAGCTCCCCTTGTGGTCGGCCGCCCGCCGGGGCGGTATGAAACCGGCCACCAGCGGGGCGTCGATCAGGTAAAACGCCGCTTGTCCAGCATCCAGGGCCTCATCGCCGGCCAGGCCGGGCGGAAACGAGATGTCGCCGACGACTATCTCGCCGGCATAGCCGGCGCCGGGGTCCAGGTACAACCCCAGCTTGGGCAGGCCGAGGGTGACGGTCAGGCCGGCCTTGATGCAGGCGCCGGCCACGGCGCCGGTATCCGCCTCCATCCCCGAGGGCAGATCTATTGCCAGGGCCGGCTTTCCAGAGGCATTGACCATCCTGATCAGCGAGGCCAGAGGCTCCTGGGGCACTCCACGGAACCCGGTGCCGAACAGGGCATCCACGATCAGGTCGGCCCGTTCGATCGCTCCCGCCAGGCGGTCGAGGGCGCCGGCATCGAACACCCAGTGCGGGATGCCGGCCGCCGCAACGATCTTCAAGTTCACGGCGGCATCGCCGCTATATAAGTCCGGCGCTGCGGTCAACAGGATCTCCACCCCGGCGCCCCGGTTATACAGGTGTCGCCCTACCACCAGCCCGTCTCCGCCGTTGTTGCCAGGCCCGGCCAGGATCAGCGCCTTCCGGCCTGCCGGACGGCGTTCCCAGAAGCGCTCCAGCAGGTGCTGCACCACGCTGAGGCCGGCGTTTTCCATCAGAACTATGCCCGGTATGCCGTAGCGCTGCCAGGCCTCCTCGTCCAGTGACCGCATGACCGCTGCCTTCACCAGTCTCATCGCTCATCCCATCCTTCCGCCACCACCACGGCGCAGGCATGATCCCGGCTGTGGGAGAGGCTGACCGCCAGTCCGGCGATCCCTGCTTCAGCAGCCAGGGACGCCGCTTTTCCTGCCAGGTGGACCTCCGGTCGCCCCGAATCCAGCGAGACCTCGATCTCCCGCCACTCCAGGACCGACCCTGGCAGGGCGCGGCTGCAGGCCTTGCGCACCGCCTCTTTAGCCGCAAACCTGGCGGCAAAGGAGGCCGCAGGGCAGCTGCGTCCCATGCAGTAGGCGATCTCCCGGCCGCTGAACAGGCGCTCTGCCAGCCGCTGTCGCCTGTCCAGCGCCCGGTCCATGCGTTCAATATCGACGATGTCGATGCCCACCCCGATGATCACGATGCATTCACCCCGGTTGCTTATCAATTCACCGTTTTAAGCCATTCAAACAAGGCTAAGCGTATTTGAATCAGCCAAGTGCCTGTCCAGCACTCATTCCTTTGCATTATAACATAATCCGGTAAATTTTCAGATTGAGAGTGCTGGACATATGGCACGGCTGACCACGCCTGCCTTGGTATAGGTGCTTCCTGAAGATATCGATTGACACACCTTAGATGGATGCTTTATAAATTGTAAGAGAACTACATGGGGGAGATGCAACCGGTCAGATGCAGAACACGACTAATGGATCCCGGAAAATAATCGGATTGGCGATCGGCGTCCTGGTCCTGCTGGCAGCTATTGCGGGGGGAGTCTGGTACTGGCATTATCTGCAGGTTACCGTCAGCACCGATGACGCTCAGGTAACAGGCAACATCACCGACATCAGCCCCAAAATAGACGGCCGGCTGGAGAAGATCGACGTGGCCGAGGGAGACAAGGTCACGGCCGGTCAGGAATTGGCCGAATTGGACAACGCTGCCTTGCTGGTGGCTATGAACCAGGCGGAAGCTGCCCTGGAACTGGCCCAGGTTAACTACGACAAACTTCCGGACGACATCAAGTCCGCCCAGGCAGCCGCCGACAAGGCCGGCCAGGGACTGCTGGCCGCCCAGGCCCAGGTGAAGGTTGATCAATTCACCCTCGGCGACGCCAAGAGGAACCTGAACCAGACACAGGCCCTCTTCTCCTCAGGCGCCGCCTCCCAGGAGGCGCTCGATGACGCCCAGTCCAGGTACGGATCGGCCCAGGCAAAGTTGGACGCCGACAACGCCAACGTGCAATCAGTCCAGGCCGCCCTGGATGCTGCCCAGGCCAGTCTGGACTCGGTTAACAACACCAGCGCCGCCAGTTACCAGGCTCAGTTGAAGCAGGCCCAGGCCGCCCACGACAGCACCAAGCTGAACTATGACGAATCCTTTATCTATGCCACCGTCAGCGGCACCGTCGTCCGCCTGCCGGGAGTGGTAGGGGAATACCTGTCACCGGGCACGCCGATCATGTCCATTTCCGATCTCCAGGCAACCTGGGTGGTGGCCAACGTCGAGGAGACCGATTTCGGCCGCCTCCGCCTCGGGCAGACGGTCGACGTCCACGTCGACGCCTATCCGGGCAAGCTCTTTTCCGGGCGGGTGATCGAATTGGGGGGAGCGACTCAGGCCACTTTTGACCTGCTCCCGGTCGAGGCAGACACCGGCAACTTCACCAAGATAACGCAGCGGGTGCCGGTGAAGATCGCCGTCACCAACAGGGGCGGCAACACCTTGAATCCAGGCATGTCGGTAGAGGTCAAGATCCACACTCCGTGATTTACCCGATCCCTTAAAAGGATGGGCTTTTCAGCGCCAGCAGGGAGGGCTATCCCTGAAGGCTCCGTCCAAGCAATTGTGCACACTTAGTCCGATTTGACGGGATTTCCGCAGCAGTATAAAATCAGACTAACGCCAAACCCCAAGGGACCCTTGGGGTTTGGGTATTTGTCAACAGCATGGCCGTTTCTGGCATCTTTTCTACAGATTCCGGCCCTCCGGCATCAGGCCTCTATCATGACCGCCCGCACCACATCCAGGGCGGTCTCAATATTGGCGGCGCTCACCATGCGGTTGGCCACCATCCTGACCCGCTGCGGTGCAGGAGATCCCGCCAGGACTCCACGGCCCTGCAAACGCTTCAGGAATTCCCCATCGGTGATTCCCGCCAGCCCATAACTGACGATATTCGTCTGCACCCGCCGGGGATCGATGACAATACCCGGTATGACGGCCAGACCCTCCGCCAGGCGACGGGCGTTGACATGGTCATCCGCCAGCCGGTAGACCATTTTCTCCAGGGCTATGATCCCGGCCGCCGCCAGCACGCCGGCCTGCCTCATACCGCCTCCCACCAGCTTCCGGGCCTTTCTGGCCCGGGCCACGAACTCCCTGGGGCCGGCCAGCAGCGATCCCACCGGAGCGCTCAAGCCCTTGGACAGGCATACCGTCACCGAATCGGCATAACGGGTAAAGTCGGTCACCGGACAGCCGGCGGCTATGGCAGCATTGAAGATGCGGGCGCCGTCAAGATGCACCGCCAGGCCGTGTTTCCGGGACAAGTAATAGATCTCCCGCATGTTTTCCACCGGGGTAACGGCGCCGCCGCCACGATTGTGGGTGTTCTCCAGACAGATCAGGCGCGTCTCCGGAAAATGCATGTTCGGGGGACGAAAGGCCTGCTCGATGGCCTCGGCAGTAAAGATCCCGTCCTGGTCATCTATCAGCCGCGGCAGCACTCCGGCCACCCGGCACAGGCCACCCACCTCGTAATAGTAGATGTGGGCCTCGGCCCCGACAATGATCTCGTCGCCTGGGCGGGTGTGCGACAGCAGGGCCACCAGGTTGCCCATGGTGCCGCTGGGCACGAACAGGGAGGCATCCTTGCCCACCTTCTGCGCCCCCAACTCCTCCAACCGGTTCAAGGTGGGGTCCTCTCCATAGACATCATCCCCCACCACGGCCTCGGCCATCGCCTGCCGCATCTCGTCAGTCGGCCAGGTTACGGTATCGCTGCGCAGATCGATCATGTACATCCTCTCCCCTGTAGTCATCCGATATTTTTGCTTCAATTCGTCCTTGGATAGTTCACACAACACGCCGCTTTGCTTGATCATTCAAGCTTTGGGCACCGGGTTTACTCCGGGTTTACTTCTTACGGGGCATTAGTTTACATAAATCTCGCAGTTTATTCAAACGCAACGAAGTGAAGTTTGAATGTGCCATGTGCCTGTTCAGCACTCATATTGCACAGCCTGCGAAGCAATAGTATTTGAGTGCTGAACATATGGCACGGCAGATAAATCATATAACATCGCCGCCTAATCAGAGGGAAGTTCTCCGCATTCTTTCAGGCCGGACGTAGTCCGAATGCGGAGGATTGAACTCCCACTGATTTCTCGATTGGAACCCCCACCTGAAGAGGATGGGGTACATCAAGGCGGTGTTATAGAAATAATTGCCGCCTCCTGCAGCCTCTCCCTAGATATTAAAACGGAAATTGATGATGTCTCCATCCTGTACGATATAATCCTTGCCCTCCAGGCGCATCAGGCCCTTCTCCTTGACCTTGCCCATATCTCCCAGCCTGGACAGGTCTTCATAGCTGACCACCTCGGCCCTGATGAATCCTCGTTCGATGTCGCTGTGGACCTTGCCGGCAGCGGCCTTGGCCGGTGTACCGGCCCTGATCGTCCAGGCGCGCACCTCGTCCTCGCCGGCGGTGAGAAAGGAGATCAGCCCCAGGCGGCTGTACATCGCCCGGGCCACCCGGTTGATGCCCGGCTCGGTGATCCCCATGGCATCCAGGAAGGATGAGCGCTCGTCCGCCTCCAGGCTGGCGATCTCCGACTCCACCTGGGCGCAGATGGTCAGCGCCGGAATGTTCCTGGCGGAGGCGTAGGCAGCCAGTTCCTCCCCGCCTGGATAGCCGCCCCGGCGCAACTGGTCCTCGTCGATGTTGACCACCACCAGGGCCGGTTTGACCGTCAGGAAGCCCAGGGAGCGCACTGCCTGCCATTCCTCATTGGCCAGACCGGCATCCAGCAGCGACTGGCCGGCATCGAGGGCCTTCTGGCAGCAGCGCAGCGCCGCCTGCTCGACCAGGGTCTCACCCTTGATCTTCTTGCCGGCGGCGATCCGCAAGAGGCGGGTCTCCACCACCTGCAGGTCCGCCAGGATCAGCTCTGCATCCACGTTTTCCAGGTCTCGGGCCGGGTTCAGGCCTTCTTCCACGTGGGGCACGGCATCGCTGCGGAACGCCCGCACCACGTGGATCAGGGCATCCCCCTCCCGCACCGCGGCCAGGAAGGCGCCCCCCGCCCCGCGGGACAGGCCCGGCACGTCGATGACTTCCAGAACAGCCGGCGTATACTTGCGGGGATGATAGAGATGCGCCAGGAAATCCAGGCGGGCATCCGGGATATCGGCGGTGTGGATATTGGTCTTGGTGCGCCCGGCAAAGTTTGATGTCTCGGCGCCGGCGCGGGTCAGCAGGTTGAAAAGAGTGGTCTTGCCTACCAGGGGCAGGCCGATCAGGCCGCAGGTCAGAGCCAACTTGTCTCACCATCCAGTATACTTGTTTTAAACATCCCCTGACTGAGTCAATCAAGGCGGCAGTTTACCTCTTCCAGAGAGCGGCCCGGACTGCGCTCTGCAACCCGGTCACCTGATAAAATTCGGCACTTCTGGCGGCAGCTCGATCGCCAGTTCTACCAGGCCCATGTATTGGCCTTCCTCGTACCAGGGCGCCTGGTAGATCAGTTTCTTGACGCCGTTCTTCTCGGTAGTGTAGCAGTTGGTCGACCGATCGTCCAGGACCCGCCGCAGCTTGCTTTTCGCCGGCTCTGGGTGGCAGTCGAACACGCTGCTCCCCACCAGGTCGCGGCCGCCATCCCTGGCAAAGGTCTCGCACGCCCGGTCGTTCATCTCCAAGATGATGCCCTTGGCGTCACAGACCGTGATCGCCCCCGGAAACTCCTTCATCCATGCCCCAGGCTGCATTGTCATGCCGCGTCCCCTTCCCCTTGCCGGGCTCAAAAGATGGTGCTCACAAGCTGTGAAAAAGACCCCGGCTGTCGTCGATGACACCCCGGACCTGCTCCTGCAAACCATCAAGTTTCTGTTACAATAACCTGCAACTTGCGATAGAAACAACATACCAGAGGATTGCCTCTGGCATCTGTTTATCACAGGGCGGCGTTCCGTTCAGGAATAAATGACATTGCTGTTGGTTTTATTACAGCAAATTGCTGCCTAGTGCAAGTATTGCCGGCGCTTACCCTATAACTGGCATGCGGCTTGGCTGTTTTGGTCAGGCAGGCAGCTTTCCCCGGCCAGGCTTGCCGCATGACCCCGCAGGGCGTCCTCAACCGGGATCATTGGCGGGCTCTGTTAGATCATCACTGTCGCGGTCGATGCCGCCACCGGCAGCCGATGGCTGACCCTTACCCGGGTTTGCCCCGGGAGTTCCGTTAAGCACGTCCCGGATCAGCTTGGCCACCTTGTCCGGCGGCAGACCCCGCAAAGCCTCAATGCGTTCCGGCAGTTCCATCGGGAGATCACCTCTCTGGAAAATCTTTGGCGGTTTTTAGTTTACTTTACCGTTTATCTTCTTTTCCATGTGTTTTTTACCCCTACAAAAACCCCAATAATAAAACGCCAATAATGCTATAACAATCTCTATTGCCTAGACTAAATAGGACATATTTAGCGCCACCTTGTTACATTGCGATTCTTTAGACAATCCATATCGGCATCTTTTGCAATTATTATAACCCCTCTCAGTCCTCCAGGAAATACTTCATGCCGCTCTTCTTCAGCTCATCGGTGCTGAAGATCAGCCGGTAGTCGTCGATACCCGCCGCCTGGGACAACCGGGAGGCGATCTGCTGGCAGTCCTCCCGCTTCCGGCCGTGCACCATGGTAAACAGGTTGTATGGCCATTCAGGCGGGAATGACGGGCGCTGGTAGCAATGGGTGACCTCCTGGAAGCCGGCCATGATCCCGCCCACTTCCTCGATCCGCTCTTCCGGGACCTGCCAGACGATCATGGCGTTGGCCACGTAGCCCAGGTCCTGGTGCCTCACCGCCGCCCCGAAGCGGCGGATGATCCCCCGGCGGAGAAAGTCCTCGATCGCTGCCAGCAGTTCCTCCTCGCTCATCCCGAGCTGGCCGGCCAGGACATGGTAAGGCCGGCTGACAATGGGGATGCCTTCCTGCAAGACCCGGATGATCTCTTTCTCTCTCTCACTCAACACGCCTGTCCATTCCTCCCAGACCCCGTTTCTTCTCTCTGATGGCACTGCCACAGGCGCCATGGAGTCTCATCGCTCATCATATTTTCCTCATGATTTCCTCGTCGGTCAGGTAACAGGCCGGGTCCTCAGCCCAGAAATCTCCGTACACCGCCTCCGCCCGGCTGCGGAAATTGCCGTTGCAGATCTGCAGCCAGCAGCAGCGGGCGCAGCGCCCCTTCAACAATGGCTGCCGGTTCTTGAGCCCGGCCAGCACCGGCTGGCCGGGGTCGGTCCAGATGTCGCCGAACCGCCGATCCCTCACGTTGCCAAAGCTGTGATTGAGGGTGAACTGGTCCGGGTGCACGTTGCCCTCCCAGTCCACGGCGGCGATGGCGATCCCGGACCGGTTGCCTCCGTTCATGCTGAGCAGTTCGTATACCCGGCGCGCCCGCGGCGGGCGACCGGCATCCGGAGCGCCCGCCTCCGGGTCCCGCTCCAGCAGCTTCAGGTAGAGATAGACGCCGTCGGCGTGGTTGTCCACCGTGAGGATTTCCTTGTCGATCCCCCGGCGGTGGAAATCCAGGGTGCGCTCCATGATCAGGTCGAGGGCCTGCCGGGACTGGGCGTGGGTGAGGTCCTCCTCCAGCATCTCCCTGCCCCGTCCGCTGTAGACCAGGTGGTAGAAGCAGGCCCGGGGGATGCTCTCCTGCTCCAGCAGGTCGAAGATAGCGGGAAGTTGGTCGCAGTTGCAGCGGCTGATGGTAAAGCGCAGGCCGACCCTCACCCCGGCCTCCAGGCAGTGCCGGATTCCTGCCAGGGCCTCCTCGAAGGCCCCTGGCCGGCCGCGGAAGCGGTCGTTGACCGCCCCGATCCCGTCAAGACTGACTCCCACGTAGCCCACTCCGATCGAGCGGAAACGTTGGGCCACCTCAGGCGTGATCAGGGTGCCATTGGTGGAGATGGTCGACCGCAGCCCCAGGCCGGCAGCATACCCGGCCAGCTCGAAAAAGTCCGGGCGCAGCAGCGGCTCGCCGCCGGAGAACAGGATCACCGGCACATTGAAGGCGGCCAGGTCATCCAGGAGCCTTTTCCCCTCGCCGGTGTCCAGTTCCCGCGCCCGCAAGCGGGCCCCCGCCCGCCCCTGGCCGGCGCTGGCATAGCAATGCACGCAGCACAGGTTGCAGGCCCTGGTGCAGTTCCAGACGACCACCGGGCCGCGCCCCGCCACTGTCCCGTGTTCCTGGCCGCTGGCAGCCGGGCTGTAGCGCAGGGAGTCGCCGTAGTTTTCAGTTTCACAGAGCAGCTTGCTGACGCTGATCATCAGATGTTTGGCCAAGTGGCCTCCCGTATCAATTCGAGGAGGCAATGGCCCGACCCCTCTTCTGTGTGGCTTTATCCTACCTGGTTTTTACCCTGAAATGTTATCCGCTTAAGTCTGTTGCCTCATAATCATAACTGTCGCAGTGCGGGATCCAACCGGGCGCCGGGGGCCCCGCCACAGGTTCTATTTTACTTGATTCCCCGGCAAAATGCGACCTCATCCCCCTGGTCCTTTCTTGCTTGAACGATGAAGCAGTGTTTTCCTGAGATGCAAGCCCATCTGGTGTTCCATTTTATTACATTATCCGGTATGTTTTTGGTGGTCAAATGCCTGTGCCGCCTGAGCTCCGCCTACCAGCCGCTTTTTATCCCGTTCATTTTCCGGGCGTTTTCCACATCTCTGGCAGCACTTTCATAGGGTTTGTCGCCGCAAATCCATCCTTTTTTCCCACCAGCAGGCCATAACGCACAATCATCAGGATTTTTTTTAACATTTTATCGTCACCATGAGAGGAAATTCGCTTTCATTATCGAAATAACTATGATTAACTTTGTAAAATGCGAATCCATGGCGGTGAAATGCGGAGCAGTCTTGGCGGACCCAATGTCAACCACTAATCGAATTTGAATCTCTAACATCAAACATATCGGCAGCCGCCTGCAAAACCCGTGATATAAAATACCTTTACGGAGGCTGAATGATGGGGCCGGAAAAGAGCAAGGAAGAACTGCTTGCAGAACTAGAGGCTCTGCGGCAAAGACTGGATGCAGCGGAGAATGCGCTCAGGGAAAACGAGGCCCAACTGCAGCGCATAACGGACAACGCCTTCGATACCATCACCCAGACCGATCTGAGGGGATTTATCACCTATGCCAGCCCATCGAACAAGACTGTCCTGGGATACGAATCGGAAGAGGTAATCGGGACCACGGTGATCGATTATCTATATCCAGGGGATCTGGACCAGGTGATGCCTATCGTGCTGACGACTGTTGCCTCCAATAGCAATTGCAGAATAGAGTACCGTCTGCGGCACGCTCAGGGCCATTATGTCTGGCTGGAGTCTGTGATCAGCCCGGTCCTGGACGACAATGGCATAGCTGTCGGCGCCTTATTTGTCTCCCGCGATATCCATGCCCGCAAGCTGTCGGAGGAAGCCCTGCGGGCCAGAGAGGAAGAACTGCGGCAGTTGACTGACAATATGCTGGATACGGTCATCAAGCTAGACAACCAGGGCCGCATCCAGTACTCCAGCATCTCATGGAGCCCCTCCCCGGCCAATCGAAGCGCCCTGGGATATGATGCCAAAAGCATCCTGAATGTCTCTTTGTTTAACCTTATACATCCTGATGACCGGGATACAGCAATGGATGCCCTTCAACAAACTATGCTCACCGGTACCGGCGGCAGATTGGAGTTCCGTATCCGGCATGCCAACGGCCATTACCTGTGGATGGAATCGATAGGCAAGGCGCTGATCGATGACCATGGCAGAGTGTCCGGGATTATCCTGGGCAACAGGGACATCACGGGGCGCAAGGAGGCCGAGGAAAAGCTGCTCCAGACGGCCTCCGAGCTGCAAACGGTCTTCCGGGCGCTGCCGGACCTCTACTTTCGCCTCAGCGCCAACGGTGTCTTCCTGGACGTGCAGGCAGGCCAGGCAGGCGATCTGTACATACCGAAAGAGGCGCTGCTGGGAAATCGGATCCAGGATGTCTCCTTCAAGTTTGGCCAGTTGTTCCAGCGGGCAATCGACCGCGTCCTTCAGACGCGGTCGCTGGATATAGCCGAGTATGCGATCCCTGTCGGCGGCGCCAAGAAATTCTTCGAGGCCCGGTTTCTTCCACTGCTCGAGGATCAGGTCGTCGTCGTCGTCCGGAACATTACCGAGCGCAAGCAGTCTGAAGAGCGCCTGAGGTACTTGAGCTTTCACGATATCCTGACCGGCCTCTACAACCGGTCCTATTTCGAGGAAGAACTCAAACGGCTGGATAGCAGTAGGCAGATTCCTCTAAGCATCATCATGGGGGATGTCAACGGTCTCAAAATGGTCAATGACACCTTCGGGCACCAGGAGGGGGACGGGCTGCTGATCGATGCCGCCATGATCCTGAAAAGGATCTGCCGCAAGGAAGATATTGTCTGCCGTTTTGGCGGCGATGAATTCGCCGTCCTCTTGCCTAAGACCAAAAGGGAGACTGCTCTTAAGATCTGCGGCCGCCTGAGAAAAGCCTGTGAAAAAACTGAGCGGGAATTGGCGCCAATCCGCTTTGCCCTAGGAGTTGCCACCAGGGAGGACGTAAATCAGCCCTTTGCCGTTGTGCTCCGGGACGCCGAAAACATGATGTACCGGGACAAACCACCGGACAGCAGAAGCACCCATTTCGCCATGGTCACTTCTTTTCAAAGAACCCTGTCCGAAAAATCTGCGGAAACACTGGAACATGGTAAGCGTATCCAGTTCCTGGTTACAGAAATAGGAGCCCGGCTTGGCTTATCAGGGATGGAAATGGGTAAGTTGAACTTGTTGGCCGCCCTGCACGACATCGGCCAGATTGCCATACCGGCCAATATCTTGATGAAACCAAACTACCTGACAGAGGAAGAATGGAGTCTGATAAAGCAGCATCCGGCGATCGGGGAACGGATCGTCCGGTCGGTACCGGACCTGACCAGCATTGCGGAAGCAATCCTGTCCCAC
>Ga0224558_1000822_pt1 | contig 35544 bp, 28 predicted proteins | sample 714S32024metaG_FD_180682 | JGI IMG/M metagenome (GOLD analysis project Ga0224558, IMG submission 180682) | Peat soil microbial communities from Stordalen Mire, Sweden - 717 S3 20-24 | ecosystem: Environmental > Terrestrial > Soil > Wetlands > Peat | place: Sweden: Norrbotten County, Stordalen... | reverse complement strand
CGGTCCAGCACGCGAATGCGCCAGCATGTCCATTGATACGGTCGTGCATTCGACTTTCTTCGGCATTCTTCTTCGGAGATGACCCGAGACGTGTACTTGCATTCGATCCCGTCGGAGGCTCGCGCGGCAGTGCAAAAAGTCGAGGATCTGCTTATCCGACCCAAGTTGACTCAAGTTGTCGAATTTGAAAAAACCGGAAGCTCGCTAATTCAATGATGGGATTGAGGATATTGGTCGGGGAGAGAGGATTTGAACCTCCGACCCCCTGGTCCCGAACCAGGTGCTCTACCAGGCTGAGCCACTCCCCGACTTGTGGTTGTTCCCTCATTCTACTACACGTTACATGACACGTCCTGTGCCGGGAAATTCCCGAAAGTTGGGACCATTGGGACCAACGTCCTTCGAGAACAGTCCGTGGCTTTCGCCACCTTGCTCCGGGACTCTTCAGGAAAGCAAGGGTAATCGGAGGCGGTTCCCAAGTTGGAATGTCTCACCCGCAGCTTCACGAGACCGCCCGGTTTGCTGCGCCCGGCGAGGCGATCACAATTCAGGCCTGACCCAGCGCGTCACAGATCGTGGCAGATGGCAAAGCGGTGTTGCCACGTGGCACGCAGGAGCTATTCCCTCCGCGAAAATCATCACGCAAGCTGAAATGTGCGCAGTCAGTGGGAGCGCCCCGCGACTCTAACCGGAGTTTGGGGCGCTTTCGTTTTCTCACGCGGTGCTGAAGTCGGCTGGGTGTTTCTGTCACTTGTCCGACCTCCTGCCTGTCGGCACATGCCGAGATGTCGGTGCGGGCTTCGACTCGATACCCGTATGGCTCCCCGTGAATCCTTTGTCTTTCAGCGGTATCACGCGGCATGGCGTCTGGAATCATGCGTGCCAGCTTCCTTTGCTCAAGTGCGGGACGCCCAATGCCAACCGACCGGCCTAGCGTGAATTAACGGGATAGGAGGAGGTAGAGCGTTTTGAAACCGGTCTCATTACCGAGTGGCAAACATCTAGGGGTTCGCGGTGGACCGGGGGCTAGGCTAGCGGGGTGGGACGAGCGGGGTAGGGTGCGCGGCCGCTGCGATGTCCTGCAGCCGATCGGAGGCCCGCCAGTCGGCGCCGTGATACCACCTGAAGATCTTTCCATCGGGAGAGATGACTGCGGTGCTGAGCGAATGCGTGATCAGTCCGCCTTCCTCCTTGTAGGTCAAAGCAAAATAATCGGCAAATTTAGGTAACTCGTCTGGCGGAATCGTAGAGAACTCCCAATGCGTAAAGAGCGCGGGATCTTTCCTTCCGGCGCAGGAGAAGCCGTATGCGCGTAGAACCTTGGGCGTGTCGTAGGCGGGGTCGAAGCTGATGCTGAGCAGGTGCGTTCTGCCGTAGCGTGCCGGATCAGCACGGACCTGACCGTCGATCGCGGCGAACTCATGGCTGACGCGCGGGCAGAAGTCGGGGAATGGGCAGCGCGTATAGATGAGCGTAAGCAGCAGGGTCTGGCCACGATACTGATGCAGCGAGATATGCTTGCCGTTCTGGTTGATGAGTTTGAAGTCCGGCACTGGGTCGCCCGGATTCGGGATATGCGCGGTAGCGGTGGGCGTGCCAGCGGGAGCTTTTGAGTGCCCGGTGACCTTGACGTTCTCCAGCCAGTACTTGTCCGGTTCGACGACGACATCGGCGGTGATGGAGTCGCCTGGCTGTAGCTGATCCAGCGTGGAAGGGGGCTTGATGGTGTAGGGCATGATCATCGCGTCCATGAAGCCGGCGATGGGTTCGTTATCGATGTTGGCTGTGCCGGCGTTCTTGTCCACGGAGATTACCCTGCCCTTCAGGGAATAGCGCTTGGCAGCGGGTTGGCCGGTGGCGGCGCCGGGTTGCGACGGTCCTCGGTTGCAGGCGACAGAGAAAGCGAGCAGGGCGCACACGCAGAACAGGGCACGACGTGGTGGCGAGGAATTGAATGGGCTGTTCATATATTCGGTTTTCTTTTCATTATCTCCGACTGTTGTCTCCGACTTCAGTAGTGTAGCCTCGATCCGTGACCGCAAACGCAAGCGTGACTCCGCGTGACCGAGATAACGTCTCGGAAAATTCGGCTGCCGCTCAAGGACGCGTTAGTTGCGATACCTATGGACGGAACCCGACTCGATCGCGATTTTCGGCACCGGCAGCAAAGCTGCAGCGCAAGACTATTTGAGGCAAGTAAACTGTTTCTATGCTGGCTTTTACTGCTGGAAGGCTATTGACTCCCACGGATGCCGTCGAGCATCCTCTCGTGCTCGTTGAGCAGGGACGCGTCCTCGAAATTTCCGCTCGGAGCGGGCGGCAGGCTCCAGCCGGAATTTCCGTGTTCGATTTCGGCGATGGCGTGATGGCGCCGGGTTACATTGATCTGCACATTCACGGCAGCGCTGGATACGACGTCATGGACGATACCGCCGAGGCGCTGCCGGCGATCGAGCAACTGCTCGCTCGGCATGGGGTCACGAGTTATTTCCCAACCACCCTCAGCGCTCCAATGGATGCGACTTTGCGCGCACTCGAACGGCTGGCGTATGCGATCGAAAATCGCGAACAAGAGCGCGCACGACGGAATACAGATGGCAAAAGTCGAGCCATCCCGCTCGGAATCCATCTTGAGGGGCCATTCATCAGCCATGCGCGGCGCGGGGTGCATCCGCCGGGAAATTTGCTGGCTCCGACGCTGCCCACTTTCGAGCAGTTCTGGCAGGCGGCGCGCGGACGGATTCGCATGATGACGATTGCTCCTGAATTGGAGGGCGCGCCCGAGGTCATTGCCGAAGCGGCACGGCGCGGCGTTTGCGTGAGTCTGGGACATTCCGACGCCGATTTTGAGGTGGCCGGACGCGGCATCGCGGCGGGAGCGCGGCACGCGACGCATACCTTCAATGCCATGCGTCCGTTGGACCATCGCAATCCCGGTATTTTGGGTGCAGTGCTCACGGATCGTCGGGTGAGCGCGGACATTATCGCCGACGGCGTTCATCTCGATCCGGCCATCGTGAAGCTCTTTGCTGAGGCCAAAGGTCCGGAGCAAACCGTGCTCATCACGGATGCTATGTCCGCAACCGGAATGCCGGACGGGCGCTATCGGCTTGGATCCTTCGAAGTGGATGTTCAAGATGGCAAGTGCATGGCGGATGGCAAACTGGCCGGAAGCGTTTTGACCATGGACCGTGCGGTACGGAATCTGGCGCGTTTCGCAGAATGGGATCTTCCCCAGGCAGTTGCCGCCGCTAGCCGAAATCCGGCGCGGGCAGCGGGAATCGCGAATAAGGGCGTTCTCGCGGCGGGAGCGGATGCGGATTTTGTTGTGCTCAACTCGCAGGGCGAAGTGCAGCGAACTTTCGTCGGTGGAATCGAATGCTGAGTTGCGCGGCGATCAGCTTCAGCCGTCGGCTCTCAGTTAAGACCCCCTTACCTCCGGTCTAATGAAGTCAAAGACTTAGAGGCGGGCGGACGCCAGGTCTTTGAGGAATAAGGACTTAGATATAAAGTCTTTATAAACCAATGACTTACAGGGTCGACTTCACAACGCATTCCGCAGGGCTCGCTCACACGCTTCTGATTGGGCGTATCCCCCCATACCTCGGTCTATTGGGGGGGGCAAGGGACGCGTCATGCGCAATTTGTAAACTTTGTAGCCAGGTTTGTCCGGGTGTGGCTCACTAACGACTTTGCCGGGGCTAACTTTGTAGAAAGCAGCGAGTTCCCGTTCGAGTTCGGCGATGTGTTTCCGACCCCATGCGAGTTTCTGATGAGCACTAGCGAAAGGTTCGGTCATGGATTGTAAGGTACGAGACATTTCCGTTCTCTGCAAAGCGCTCGAACATCCAGAGCCTGAGACTCCAGCTAATCCCGCCGTGACAGGACGCACCTTGCAGATGTGGCGGGACGCCGAATGGGTGTGGCACTTCAATGAGCCACACCTCACTTTTCCAGCAGAGAGTCTAGCTCAGATTTTGTCAAAGCGATCCACTCGGAACCCTGATACTCCTCCGACTTGCCGGGATGATCGGGGCATTCACCTCAGTGGTGGCCACACGCGGGCGGGGGCGCCCGCGCTACACACACTCTTCAGCAAAATTCCTCTCAATTGCTTATGATGGGAAATTGCATTCTTACTCGTGGGGGCAGCGTGGCTGAGACGCAGGCGACAAACGGAATCGAAGTACTTGAGACGCGGGAGTGGCTGGACTCGCTGGATTATGTACTCTCGCAGGGCGGACCGGAGCGCGCCGGGCGCCTTTTGCAGCAACTGGCGCTGCACGCGCGGCGTGAGGCTGGGATCAACCTGCCGTTTTCGGCGACGACTCCCTACCAGAATACGATCCCTTCCCGGCAGCAACCGCCATTTCCCGGCAGCCAGGAAATGGAGCGCCGCATCAAGAGCCTGGTGCGCTGGAACGCCCTGGCCATGGTGGTCCGCGCCAACAAAATTCAAGAAGGCATCGGCGGACACATTTCCACGTTTGCGTCGGCGGCGACGCTCTACGAAGTGGCGTTCAATCACTTTTTTCAGGCATCCACGGAATCCGGAGACCGCGACGCTGTCTATTTCCAGGGACACGCCGCACCCGGAATGTACGCCCGCGCCTATCTAGAGGGCCGCATCCCCAAAGAGAAATTAGAGAACTTCCGGCGGGAAATGAAACCAGGCGGCGGACTCTCGTCGTATCCGCATCCGTGGCTCATGCCCGACTTCTGGGAATTTCCCACCGTGTCGATGGGGCTCGGGCCGATTCAGGCGATCTATCACGCACGCTTCATCAAATATCTTGAGAATCGCGGATTGAAAACCTCGACCGGCGGCAAAGTCTGGGCGTTCCTGGGCGATGGCGAGATGGACGAACCGGAATCGCTCGGCTCGATTACGCTGGCTTCGCGCGAGCGGCTCGACAACCTGATTTTCGTCGTCAACTGCAATCTACAGCGTCTCGACGGACCGGTGCGCGGAAATGGCAAGATCATCCAGGAACTGGAAGCGATTTTCCGCGGCGCGGGATGGAACGTCATCAAGCTTATCTGGGGCGGCGATTGGGATCCGATCATTCAGGCTGATCGCGATGGCCTGCTCGTCCGGCGCATGGGCGAGATCACGGACGGACAGTATCAGAAATATTTCGTCGAGAGCGGCGCGTATTTTCGGCAGAATTTTTTCGGCACTGATCCCCGGCTGCTGAAAATGGTTGAGCATCTTTCCGACGAGCAACTCGCCCGCATGCGGCTCGGCGGTCACGACCCAATCAAAGTACATGCCGCGTACAAGGCGGCGGTTGAGCACACGGGAACTGCAACCGTCATTCTAGCCAAGACCATCAAGGGCTATGGGCTGGGCGAGGCGGGCGAAGGCAAGAACATTACACACCAGCAGAAAAAGCTGAACGACGACGAGTTGCAAACCTTCCGCTCGCGTTTCGGCATTCCAGTTGCAGACGGCGAGCTTCACGATGCACCCTTCTATCGCCCCGCCGACGACAGCGCGGAGATCAAGTATCTGCAGGAACGCCGGAGGCAACTGGGCGGCTATCTACCGGTGCGGAAAGTGCGCGCTACGCCGCTGAAGCCGGTTTCCGATGCACTCTTTGAGGAGTTCTACAAGGGCACTGAGGGCCGTGAAGCTTCCACCACCATGGCCTTCGTGCGCATACTCGCGAAGCTTCTGCGCGACCCCGAAGTGGGCCGCTTCATCGTGCCCGTGGTTCCCGATGAAGCCCGCACTTTCGGCATGGAGGCGCTCTTCCGGCAGGTCGGGATCTATTCGAGCGTCGGCCAGCTTTATGAGCCGGTCGATATGGATATGCTCCTCTATTACAAGGAGGCGAAGGACGGACAGATTTTGGAAGAGGGCATCACCGAGGCGGGATCGATGTGCTCCTTCATCGCCGCCGGTACCGCATATGCCAATCACGGCATCAACACGATTCCCTTCTTTATTTATTACTCGATGTTCGGACTGCAGCGCATCGGCGACCTGATCTGGGCTGCGGCCGATATGCGCTGCCGCGGTTTCCTGATCGGAGGCACGGCGGGAAGAACGACGCTAGCGGGCGAAGGTCTGCAGCATCAGGATGGACACAGCCACGTGCTGGCTCTCCCGGTGCCGAACCTGCTGGCTTATGATCCGGCCTTCGCCTATGAGATTGCCATCATCATCCAGGATGGCATCAAGCGCATGTACGTCGATGGCGAATCCATCTTTTATTATTTGACGGTCACCAATGAGCCGCTGCCGATGCCCGAGATGCCCAGCCAGGTGGGTATCCGCGAGGGCATAGTCAAAGGCCTGTACCGTTACCGGACTTCCGAAAAGAAAAACGCGAAGCTGCGCGCGCAGTTACTGGGCAGCGGAACCATCATGTTTGAGGTGCTCAAGGCGCAGGCGATTCTGGAAAAGGACTATGGCGTCGCGGCGGACGTGTGGAGTGTGACCAGCTACAAGCAGCTCTATCGCGAGGCGAACGACTGTGCGCGCTGGAACATGCTGCACCCCACACAGATAGCAAAAGTGCCGTTCGTTACTCAGACACTGAAGGGCGCGTCCGGCCCATTCATTGCGGCATCGGATTACATGAAGGTTCTGCCGGACAGTATTGCCCAGTGGGTTCCGGGCAAGCTGGTGTCGCTCGGCACGGACGGTTTCGGGCGCAGCGAGAATCGTGCATCATTGCGAGACTTTTTCGAAGTGGACGCAAAGCACATCGTTCTCGCCACGCTGCATGCGCTGTCGGGTCCTGAAAAGGGTGGCGACGAGGTGGTTAACGCGAAAACCCTGGAGAAAGCCATCCGCGATCTAGGCATTGATCCGGAAAAATGCAACCCGGCCACCAGTTAGTGGAGGGACGGGCGTCTGGCGAGCCTGCCGTGAGCGAAGTCGAAGGGTCCAGCCGGGCGGGGACGCCCGGCTCTCCACCAGCAAGCGGCGCCCGCGGCACTGGAACGAACGAGTTCGAGGGAAAAAGAAAGAATGGCAACGGAGTTCAAACTGCCCGAATTGGGCGAGAATATCGAGAGCGGCGACCTGGTCCGCTTGATGATTAAGCCCGGTGCCAGCATCACCGAAGGCGAGCCGGTGATGGAACTCGAGACCGACAAGGCAGTTGTGGAAGTGCCTTCGTCGGTGACTGGCACCATCGGGGAAATCCGCGTAAAAGAAGGCGACAAGCTGCGGGTAGGGCAGGTCATCTTCACCGTCGAAAACGGATCCGGAGCTGGGACGACTCCTGCTTCGAACACGGAAAAACCGGCCGCGCAGCCCAGCTCAGTTCCCGCTGTCCCAGTTTTCGCAACCCCAGTTTTCGCAACCCCAGCGAAGATAGCCCCCACGGCTGCACCTCAGCCGGAGCAGCGAGCGACGCCGACGGCCACGGCCAGCGACTTCAAGCTGCCGGAGCTGGGAGAAAACATCGACTCCGGCGATCTGCTGCGGTTGATGATCGCGCCGGGCGCGCCCGTTTCTGAAGGCCAGCCGGTCATGGAACTCGAAACCGAAAAGGCCGTTGTCGAAGTTCCTTCCACGGTCAGCGGCGTGGTGCGCGAGATTAAGGTCAAAGAGGGTCAGAAGGTCAAGGTTGGTGAGGTCATCTTTACGCTGGAGGGTGGTGTGGTCGCCGAGGCGGAACCTGCTCGCAGGCACGAGCCGGTGGAACACATCTCCGGACAGCAAGCGGCGCGGCTCGCGTTCCAGCTGGCCATGCGCTCCGAGGGTAAAACTGAAGAACAGGCGCTGCCCCCGGATCAACCGCAAGCCCCGACACCGCAGTTCAGCATGCCCGTGCAACTGGCCAAGGTGGCGGGCACCGAACACCGCGATCCGGCACCGGCGGCGCCGCACGTGCGTCGTCTGGCGCGCGAAATCGGAGTGGATATTCACAGCGTGCAGGGCAGCGGCCCGGGCGGCCGCATCAGTGAAGACGACGTGAAGATGTGCGCCAAAAATGCTCTGCTGACGGCGGCCGCAGCGGCGCAAACTCCACGCGGAAGGTTCGCCGAACCCGAAGTGCCCGACTTCGCCAAGTGGGGCAAAACGGAGCGGGTTTCGATGCGCGGAGTCCGGCGGAAAACCGCTGAGCACCTGCGTCAGGCATGGAACACAATTCCGCATGTCACCCAGCAGGATCGCGCCGACATCACCGAACTAGAACAGTTACGCGCCAAGTTCGCGCCCAGAGCGGAAGAAGCCGGCGGCAAGATGACGGTGACAGCGATCGCGCTGAAAGTCTGCGCCTCGGCCCTGAAAGTGTTTCCCCAGTTCAATGCCTCGATTGATATGGGGAAGGAAGAGATCATCTACAAGCAGTACATCAGCATCGGGGTTGCGGTGGACACCGATCGCGGACTGCTGGTGCCGGTTATTCGCGACGTGGACAAGAAAAATATCGTAGAGCTGGCGGCTGAGATGACGCAGCTTTCTAAAAAAGCTCGCGAGCGCAAGCTCACTCCCGAGGAGATGGAAGGCGGGACTTTCACAATCACCAATTTGGGCGGAATCGGCGGCACCGGGTTCTCTCCCATCGTGAATCATCCCGAAGTCGCGATTCTCGGAATTTCGCGTTCACGGATGGAGCCGGAGTGGGTGAACAACAAATTCGAGCCGCGCTTGATTCTGCCGCTCTCACTCTCGTACGATCATCGGTTGATCGATGGCGCCGATGCTGCGCGTTTCCTTCGCTGGATCGCGGAAGCCTTCGAGCAGCCATTCTTGCTTTCGGTTCAGGGGTAACGGCCCGTGGGTGGATTCATCCGAGGCCGCGCGAAGGCTTTAACGCAGAGGAAGCAGAGTTTACGCGGAGTTCGCGGAGAGTTTCTTGTTTCCGGATTTGTACTTCTCCGCGGTTTTGTTCCTTGCGTTCTCTGCGTTAAAGCTTTTGCTTGGGATGGGAAAGTTTGTCGAATTTGAGGATCGATAACGCTATGGCGAACACTTCGAATCTCCGTGTGGCTGTGATTGGCGGCGGACCCGGCGGTTATGCCGCCGCATTTCTGGCTGCCGACCTGGGCATGAAAGTTACGCTGATCGATCCGGAGGCGAATCCCGGCGGGGTCTGCCTGTATCGCGGCTGCATCCCGTCCAAGGCCCTGCTGCATGTGGCCAAGCTGCTTGAAGAAGCCGAGCAGGCAAAGAACTGGGGCATCGAATTCGGCGAGCCCAAGGTTGACCTGAACAAACTTCGAGGATGGAAAGAGAGTGTTGTCAAGAAGCTGACTGGCGGACTTGGGCAGTTATCGAAGCAGCGTTCCGTGCAGTTCGTGCAGGGCAAAGCGGCTTTCGTGGATTCGACCACGGTGAAAGTTACGAAGACCGCGGCTGGCGGCGAAGAGAACCTAACTTTCGACCGCATCATCATCGCCACCGGCTCGCGCCCGACCATCGTGCCCAGCCTCAAACTCGACAGCCCGCGACTCATGGATTCAACCGGCGCTCTCGACCTCCCCGACATCCCCGGAACGCTGCTCGTCATCGGCGGCGGCTACATCGGATTGGAACTGGGATCGGTGTACGCCACGCTCGGCACCAAGGTGACCTGTGTCGAAATGATGCCCGGCCTGCTGCCCGGAGCCGACCGCGACCTAGTGCTGCCTCTGCACAAGCGCCTGGAAAAACTTTTCTCCGCGATCCTGCTGAATACCACGGTCAAATCGCTCAAGGACGAGAAGACTGGCATTCGCGTAACACTCGATGGTCCGGCTGTGAAAGAAAAAGAGCAGGTGTTCGACCGCGTGCTGATGTCGGTGGGACGCAGGCCGAATTCCGAGATCCCCGGCCTCGACCAGACGAAAGTCAAAGTTAATCAGAAGGGATTCATAGAAATCAACGCTCAGCGCCAGACCGCGGACCCGACGATCTACGCTATCGGCGACGTCGCTGGCGAACCGATGCTGGCCCACAAGGCAATGCATGAGGGACGCACCGCCGTGGAAGCCATCGCCGGCCACAAGGTTGCTTTCGAACCGAACGCGATTCCTGCGGTCGTGTTCACCGATCCTGAGATCGCGTGGGCCGGACTGACGGAAACGCAGGCGAAGGAACAAGGGCGCGAGATCACCGTCGCCAAGTTCCCGTGGGCTGCTTCAGGGCGCGCCATCACCCTCGACCGGCCTGAAGGTCTGACCAAGTTGCTCATCGATCCGAAGACAGAACGCGTGCTTGGTGTCGGCATCGTGGGCGCGGGTGCGGGCGAACTGATCGCCGAAGGCGTGCTGGCCATCGAAATGTGCGCCCTGGCGGCCGATGTTGGCTTGACGATCCATCCCCACCCAACGCTGTCGGAGACGATGATGGAATCGGCTGAGGTCTTCTATGGGCAGGCCACCGACATCTATCGTCCGAAGAAGTAGTGACGGCCTTCGTGGAGGAACGGGCGTCTCGCCGTTCAGCCGGGCGGGGACGCACGGCGCTCCACTTACTGGAACCTCGATGAAAAAGTTGGCGCTGTTGGCTCTTGTCATTTCCCTTTCTCTCCATGGGCTGATGGCCCAATCGGTGACCAGCCTGCTGCCGGGTGGGGCACAGACTCAGGCACCAACTCCCGCGCCTACCGATGAATTGGGACGTGGGACACCTTCCGGAACCGTGCTTGGATTCCTGCAAGCCGCACAGGCCGGAAATTACAAGACCGCCGCCGATTACCTGCAACTGAGCGCCGCGCGCCGCCAGTCGCAGGGCCCGGACTTGGCCGAGAAGCTGAAGGTGCTGATGGATCGCGCCTTCGTGGGCAGCCTGCGGCGGCTCAGCACGAGTCCCGAAGGCAGTCCGGAGTACGGTGGCACCGATCAGCAAACCATCGGCACTTTTTCTTATGGCGATGCGGATGTTCCCGTTGTCCTCGTCCGGATCGCGGATCCGAATTCCGGAAAAATCTGGCTCTTCTCTTCCGAGACGCTCAGCAAAGTCCCTGAGCTGTATGACAACATCGAGGCTCACCAGGTCGAAAATAAACTTCCGCAAAGCCTGGTGCAAAACACATTTCTCGGGATGCCGCTCTGGCAATGGCTGGCGCTTTTCGCCGCGATTCCAGTGGCGCTCGCGATCGGCTGGGCGGTGGTTTTGCTGCTGGCCATTCCGCGCCGGCTTTGGCTCAAGTTCAGAAATCGCCCCAACCTGCACTCCTACAGCCGCATGTCCAAGCCGCTGCTGGTTACATTTAGCGCGGTTGCTCACCGCGTGATCGGCGCTTACGTCGGCCTGCCGTTGCTGCCGCGTCTTTATTACTCCCGGACCATCTGGGTTCTCATTAGCATCGGCTTCTTCTGGTTTCTGCTCCGCGCCACCAGCCTGACGATGCAGCGCCTGCGCATCCATGCCATCAGTGTGGGCCGCATCGGCACCGGAACCCTCATGGTGCTGGGCGAGCGGTTGCTGGCAGCGCTGGTGGTAATTCTCGCCATCTTGGCGACGCTCGGCATCGTAGGCTTCAACCTGACCACCGTGCTCGCCGGCCTCGGCATCGGCGGCATTGCCATCGCCTTCGCCGCCCAGAAGACACTCGAAAATCTTTTCGGAGGAATTTCCGTTCTGGCCGACGAGGTCATCCGCGTCGGCGACTACTGCCGCTTCGGCGATCGCACCGGAACCGTGGAAGACATCAGCCTGCGCTCGACCCGCGTTCGCACCGACGCGCGCACCGAGCTTTCCATTCCCAATGGCGCGCTCGCCACCATGAGCATCGAGAACCTCACCCGTCGCGACAAAATTCTGTTCAATCCAGCGCTCGGGATAAGGTGTGAGACCTCGGCGGACCAGTTGCGCTATCTTTTGGCTGAAGTCCGCCGCATGTTGTACGAGCACCCGAAAATCGAAAGCGACAGCGCAAGCATCCGCTTCGCCAATTTCGACAACAGCTCCTTGCGCCTTGAGATATCCAGCTACATACTCACCCGCGATGCCACGGAATTCGCGGCGATCCGCGAAGACCTGTTGCTGCGCATCATGGATATCGTCGAGAAATCGGGCAGCGGTTTCGCCTTCCCGTCGCAGACCGTATACTTCTCGCGCGATTCCGGCCTCGACAAGGAGAAAGCCGGCGCAGCCGAACAGCAGGTCCAGCAATGGCGGGACCAACACCAGTTGCCATTCCCCGATTTTGCGCCCGCCGACAAATCAGCCTTCCGCGGTTCGATTGTCTATCCTCAGCCGGAGTCGGCCGTCGCACGAAACCAGCGGCTTCCATGAGACTATCGAGCGCCCCCTACCATCGTTTATTTCAGTGTCTGGCGGGTGTCCCGGCCTGTCGCAATGGTTTGAACTCCGGACTTGAGAGGCGCGTGCCTCAGGGGCTAAAGCCCGCATTCTTCCACGCCCTGAACGGCTCGGCTGAAGCCGTGCCCTATCCAAAACCGATTTATGAAACCAGCTCTATCTGGTCGTAACTACTCTGGCGCTTCCCAGTTATAACCTTCCTCACCGTGCTGGGAGAAATCAAGGCCCTGGATTTCATCGTCTTCCGTTACCCGCAGCCCGATTGTAAGATCGACGACCTTCAGGATAGCTAAGGTCCCCACGATGGCTAGGGCCCAGGCAATGACGACGCCGGCTAACTGGTTGAACAATTGATGGGCGTTGCCTTCGAGCAAGCCCGATGCGAGTGTGTTGCCCTGCGCATCCTTGAAGATGGGATTCACTGTGCTGGAAGCGAAGACCCCGGTCAGCAGAGCGCCGAGCGTGCCGCCCGCGCCGTGAACGCCGAAGGCGTCAAGCGAGTCGTCATAGCCGAAGCGCATCTTGACCTTGGCCACCATGAAGTAGCAGCCCACTCCCGCCAGCAAGCCGATGACAATCGCCGACATCGGCGAGACGAAACCCGCAGCCGGTGTAATGGCGACTAATCCCGCCACCGCTCCCGAGATGGCTCCCAGCGCGCTGGGTTTTCCGTTCCTTAACCACTCAGCGGCACTCCAACCGATAGCGGCGGCGGCGGCGCCAAAGTGGGTGGCGACGAAAGCGCTGGTCGCCAGACTTCCCGCCGACAACGCGCTCCCAGCGTTGAATCCGAACCATCCCACCCACAGCAGACAGGCGCCAATAAAGCTCAGCACCACACTGTGGGGAGTCATGTTCTGCTTGGGATATCCAAGACGACGGCCGAGGTACAGCGCGCAGACCAAGGCCGATACGCCCGAGGTAACGTGAACCACCGTTCCGCCAGCGAAATCCAGAGTAGGGAAGCGACCACCCAGCGCGGCATTCAAGAAACCGCCCTTACCCCAGACCATGTGGGCCATGGGGGCATAGACGATCAGCGACCAGAGAATCATGAACAGGGTCATGGCGCTGAACTTCATTCTTTCCGCGAAGGCTCCGGTGATGAGCGCCGGGGTGATGATGGCGAACATCAACTGGTAAATCATGTACGTCTGCAGGGGAATGGTCGCGGCGTAGTCGGGATCGGGTTGCGCTCCCACGCCACGCAAAAAGACGTTGTGCAGCCCGCCAATAAAGCTGTTGCCCGAACCAAAAGCCAGGCTGTACTCGGCTATCCCCCAGAGCAGCGTTACGATCGCCATGAGGGCGAAGCTTTGCAGCATCGTCGACAGGACGTTCTTCTTGCGCACCAGGCCGCCGTAAAACAAGGCCAAGCCGGGGCCGGTCATCATGAGGACCAGGGCGGAACTGGTCAGCATCCAGGCGTTGTCGCCGGAACTCTTGGCATCGGCCACTGCCTGTTCGAGCTTTGCGATTCGTTCGGATGGGGCGTCGCTCACCGCTTTCGCGCCGCTGGGGTAGGTGTTCGTGCTGGAAGTCTGGGCCGCGCAGTGGGGAAACAGGCTTACCATAGCCACCAAGAGGCAAACCGTCAGGTACTTTCTCATTGAGAGCTGTTAACTCCTCACTTCTTGGAATGAGCGCGCTATGACGCTAATCGTTGGGTGCGCCTTAAGTAAATCGGAATTATTTATTTGTGCTATCAGAATTTTTTATACGCCCAAGGAGGTCTGGCAGACCTAACGGGATATTAAGCCAGGCGAAAATTATTGATTTCGCAGGCCGGTAGAATTTTGGCGAATAACAGGGTTGACGGACATGCGTTCGAGGACATGCACTCCAGGTCGCACGTAATAGTTTTGTAATGTAACCAAGGTCACCGCGCTGAACTCTGCCGAGCAACTATCCTTGAGGCAACAATGAAACCCAAACAAATGGAAACTCACCCCAAGGGTAGTCACGCTCGCATTCTGCTGAGTTCGGTCTTCGGGCCTTATGCGCAAGACGACGAATTTGGCAGCCGGACCATCAACCCGATGGAGCTCTATCACAACCAGGTCACGCGCGCGCAAGGCAGCTTCTCGCTGCGCATGTTCCATCGCTCCTGGGGCATCATGATGATTCAGGAAAATATTTCGGCGCCGTGCAGCGTGCTCGATTTTCCCACCCGCAAAGCCTTTGCTAGTGAATTAACCAAGAACCACTACGACATCGTCGGGATCTCTTCGATCATCGTGAATGTTGGCAAGGTGCGGGAGATGTGCCGCATGGTGCGGGAACTGTCGCCGGATTCGGTAATTGTGGTGGGTGGACACGTGGCTGCAATTCCCGACGCGGAGACGATGATCGACGCCGACCACATCGTACGCGGAGAAGGGATCTCGTGGATGCGGCGGTACCTGGGAGAAGACGAGCACGCTCCGATCCGCCATCCCTTGATTGTTTCGGGTCTGGAGACCCGCATCATGGGAATACGCCTGCCGAATCGAAAAGGCGGGACCGCGGCAACTATTATTCCGTCGGTGGGCTGCCCCATGGGGTGCAACTTCTGTACCACGTCTTCTTTTTTTGGTGGCAAGGGAAAGTTTGTCAACTTTTACGAAACCGGCGACGAACTGTTTGAGGTGATGTGCGGGATTGAAGCGAAGCTCAAAGTACATTCCTTTTTTGTGATGGACGAAAACTTCCTGCTTCACCGTACGCGCGCCATGCGCCTGCTCGAACTCATGAAGCAGGCAGGCAAAAGCTGGGAGCTTTCCATCTTTGCTTCCGCCAATGCGATTCGCAAATACACCATGCTGGAACTGGTCGAACTCGGCGTTTCCTGGGTATGGATGGGATTGGAGTCTCCCAGATCCAGCTACAGCAAACTGCAGGGTGAGGAAGTTGGGCAACTCACGCGGGAGCTTCGCAAACACGGGATACGAGTGCAGGGCTCGACGATCATCGGACTGGAGCACCATACGCCGGACAATATTGTCGGCGAAATAGAATCAGCGGTCGGCTACCAGACCGACTTCCACCAATTCATGCTCTACACGCCGGTTCCGGGCACGCCGCTTTACAAGGAAATGGCCGAACAGGGTCGTTTGCTCACGGACATGGATCCGGCCGATATCCATGGGCAGTTCAAATTCAACTTCCGGCACGCGGCCATCTCCCGCGAGGATTCAAAGAGGTTCCTGGATTGGGCGTTCTGGCGCGATTTCGAAAATAATGGGCCGAGTCTTTATCGCATGTGCCAGACCATGCTCCTGGGTTGGCAACGCTACAAGGACCACCCGGATCCGCGCATCCGGGAGCGGTTTGCGCGAGAAGTGAAGAAGCTCAACAGCGCTTACAATGCGGCGCTTTGGGTGATGGAGCGGGAATTCAAGAAAGTCAATCGCAGCGTCAGTGAGCGCATTCACAAGCTGCGCCGTGAAGTCGAGAAGGAGTTCCCCGTCGTTGCGCGCCTCACCGCGGCATCGCTCGGCCCTATCTTGTGGTGGTCCACACGCCGGGAGGAACGTCGGCTGGCGAAAGGGCGCACGTACGAACCTCCGACCTTTGTCGAGCGCCGCAATTGGGTTTCAGTTTCGTAGGCCGATCGCGTCAAGTGGTCGGCGATCATTTGCCGGCGATCATTTACTGACATGTGAAAGGCGCTTCCTAAGTTCAGTAGCCGTTCATGTGCGACTCGTGCCTGACCCCGAGCCGGATTCTCCTCGACTATCCCCACAGTGAGCTCACGGATGTTCCTCGGCAGGCGCGGTTCTGGCGATGCGGTATGCTTCCGGCATGTCTTCTCGGCGATTGCCGGCTTCTGATGGCGGGCTGATCCAGATCGTGGATGCTGCTCTGGCCGATGCAACGCGGCGTAGCGGCGAGTGGCTGGTGTGTCGTCCGGGATGCACGCAGTGCTGCATCGGTGTGTTTGCCATCAATCAACTGGATGCGGTGCGGTTGCAGCAGGGGCTCTCTGACCTCGAAAAGACTGACCCGCAGCGGGCGCGGCGGATTCGCGCGCGGGCGCGAGATTCGATTCAGCGGTTGTCGGCGGAGTTTCCCGGCGACGCGAAAACGGGCGTGCTCGACGAAGGTCCGGAGGCAGAAGAGCGCTTCGCGGAATTTGCGAACGACGACCCTTGTCCGGCGCTCGATCCGGAGACGGGATTGTGCGATCTTTACGATACCCGGCCGATGACGTGCCGCACGTTTGGTCCGCCGGTTCGGTCAGAAGGCGGCCTGGCGGTCTGCGAACTGTGTTTTCACGGTGCGACTGACGAACAGATTGCTGGCTGCGAGATGGTTGTTGATTCGGAGGACCTGGAATTGATTCTGCTGCGAAAAGTGGAGAAGTCGCACGGTCCGCGTGGGCGGACGGTTGTTGCGTTCTGCGTGAGGTGAAGGAGTTGAACAATAGACTCCAGTAATCAACGCCAAGGTGCAGATTGCCTGGCGCGATACCAGCGGCGCACGGCCACGATCGGCCAGATGGTCTCGACCACTCCAAAGGGCCACGCGCCTTGCAGAAAACCATACGCAGAGCCGAGCGCACATGAAACGGCGAACGCCAGGATGAACCAGGTACTACGGTCCTCCAGCGCATAGGTAACCAACATCGCGGTCACCGCGAACAATCCGAATAGCGTAAGCATATTCACGTTGCTGCTTCCTCCGCTTGCAAGCTGGACCTTTTGCGCCGGTGAATCATGGTATCAATTCTTACAGCCGCAAATTTGCGGTACCCTCGAAATCTCAGCTTCGGCTGAGAGTTCGCGGGCAGGAGTGTCCGCGCCACATCAGCAAATGGCTGAGTCCACGAAAACCCGGGAGGCGTCGCTGGGGGAAATCGCTCTGGTGTTTCTGAAGCTGGGCACGATTGCGTTTGGCGGGCCGGCGGCGCATCTGGCGATGATGGAAGAGGAATTCGTGCGGCGGCGGCAGTGGATAACCGAGGCCGATTTTCTGGACCGGCTGGCGACGGCGAATTTGATTCCGGGACCGAGTTCGACCGAAGTCGCGATTTTTGTGGGGCAGTTGAAACGCGGATGGCGCGGACTGATTGTAGCGGGCTGTTGCTTCCTCATTCCGGCGGCCGTAATTGTGTCGGTGATTGCGTGGGCCTATGTGCGCTTTGGCTCGCTGCCGAAGGCCGAAGGCATACTGTCGGCGATCAAGCCGGCGGTGGTTGCGATCGTGATTCAGGCGCTCGGAAAGCTGGGGCGGACGGGAGTGCGGACGATTCTGCTGGTGGTGATTGCCTTGCTTGCGGGGGTGCTGAGTTTAATGGGAGTCGGTCCGGTGCTGGTGCTGGTATTTGCCGGGTTGGTATCGGCTGCTGCTTTGACGATGAAGAAGCGGCTGCTGGGTGCGGTTGGGTTTCCGAAAATAGCCGGGCTTCAGAAACTGGTCGGGCTTCCGAAAGTTGTGGCCGGGGTGATGGCGGTAGCGGCCATCGGCGCGGCTTTTCCGGTCGGACTGGTGCGGCTGTTTTTGTCGTTTCTGAAGCTTGGGTCGGTGGTGTTTGGCAGCGGATATGTCTTGCTGGCATTTCTTCAGACCGAGTTTGTGGAGCGTCTGCACTGGCTGACGGAAAAACAGTTGATTGACGCGGTCGCGGTGGGGCAGTTTACGCCCGGTCCGGTGTTTACGACAGCGACGTTTATCGGGTACGTGGTGGCGGGCTGGATGGGCGCGTTGGTGGCGACGGTCGGAATTTTTCTGCCGGGGTTCCTGCTGGTGGCGGTGAGTGGGCCGCTGATTCCGCGGCTGCGAAGATCGGCAGTGGCGGCGGCAGCGCTCGATGGAGTCGTGGCGGGGTCGCTCGCGTTAATGGCGGTGGTGACGTGGCAGTTGGGGAAGGCATCGCTGGTGGACTGGACAACGCTGGGCGTGTTTGGCGTGAGCTTGATTGCGTTGCTCCGGTTTCGCGTGAACTCGGCCTGGGTGATTGCGGCGGCAGCCGTCGTGGGGTGGGTCATGCGGTGATTGCGGAACACAGATTCGAGGACGGCCATGAGTGAGATGGGAGTTCGGACTGCGGAACGTAGGGATCTGGCGCGGATTACCGAGATCTATAACTATTACGTTCTGAATACTCCGGTGACGTTTGACGTTGAGGCTTACACGGTGGAGGGGCGGGAGGCTTGGTTTGCGCAGTTCAGCGCGACGGGACGGTATCGGCTAGTGGTGGCCGAGGAAAATGGGGTGGTGATGGGATATGCGGGGACGATGCGGTTTCGTCCGAAGGCGGCGTATGAGACGACGGTGGAGACGACGATTTATTGCGCCCCTGAAGCGGTGGGGAAGGGCCTGGGGAGGCGGTTGTACGCTGACCTGTTTGAAGTGTTGAAGGGCGAGGACATTCATCGTTTTGTAGGGGTGTATGTGTTGCCGAATGCGGCTACCGAAGCGCTGCATCGGCGCTTCGGATTCAAGGTGGTGGGCGTGTTCAGCGAGAATGGGCGGAAGTTTGGGAGGTATTGGGACGTGTGCTGGGTGGAGCGGGCGGTGTGACGCAGTTCTTCTTCGTCCTTTGCAAAGGAGAGGTTAGAATAGATGATTGCGCCCCGATTCCTGGGGGGGGCACAGTGAGACCGAGATTGCCCTCTTGTAACGTTGTCTCGGGACTTTGTCTTGCAACCAGACGTCTTGCAACCAGGCGCCGCCGGATACCGATTCGTGGAACCAGTCAACCATCTCGAAGGAGTGCGGTCGCGGACGTCGCTGGACGCCAGCGCGCCGGCGGCAGGCGTGGCGCGATCTCCTCGCGTCGCTTCGCCCAACACTTTGCCTTCTGGGCGTCCGCGGCCTTCGTCGCCGGTCTATTGGCGAGTGGAAGGAAGCCTGCTGGAGCTGACCACCGTCCGGCCGATCGCTTTTTTTACCTGGAACAGCCAGACGTATATCGCGCGGGCGGCGCGCCGCAGTCTGGTGCTTTTGATGGCATTGCTGCGGCCATTTTTGTATGCGGCGAACCGTGTGGCGGCGACTCGAATCGTTCACGCCGTGCTGCGCGGGATTACTCGCGACCGGCTTGATCTGTTGGGCGAAGAAGAATTCGAATACAAGCTGAAGCCGCTGCTCAAAGAAGAAGGAGTGCGGCACCTGAAGGCGTTGCAGGCGACGGGCGTGGATGTGGTGCTGGTGAGCCAGGGGTTGGAGCATGTGATGCGGCCGCTGGCGCGGCATTTGGGAGTGCGGTGGATTATTGCGAACCGCCTCGATTTCCGCGATGGAGTTGCGACCGGACGGCTGCTGAGTCCGGTGATCCGGCCGCGGGGATTGTTTGCGCGCATTCGCGAAACGGGCCCGGACGGGCAGCAAAGTCCGGCGCGATGGGTGCGCGCTCTCGGTTTGCGTGGTCCTAAGGCTCTGGCGTCGGCGATTGTGCCGGCGGTGCGGGTGGAGACACCGCGGGTTCGTCCGATTGTGTATTTCGACGAAACACGGCATCCGGCGCGGTTTTCGGTGAGGAAGGCGCTGGGCGGGAAGCATGTGATGCTGATCGGCGTCACCGGTTTTATCGGCAAGGTGTGGCTGGCGAACACGCTGATGGACCTGCCGGAGATCGGGAAGCTTTATCTGCTGATCCGGCCGCAGAAGTCAAGTCCGGTGCGAGAACGCTTCGAGAAAATGATGGAAGGATCGCCGGTTTTCGATCCCTTGTTTGAGAAATATGGTGACCAACTGGGCGCCCTGTTGGCAGAAAAAATCGAGGTGGTGGAGGGCGATGTTTCGCAGCCGGGCGTGGGGCTGGACTCTGAGATGGCGGCGCGACTGCGCACGGATCTGGACCTGATCATCAACAGCTCCGGGCTGACGGATTTCAATCCCGATCTGCGGGACGCTTTGGCGGTGAATGTGGATTCGACGTATCACCTGATCGAATTCATTCGCGGGTCGGATCACGCCGCGTTGCTGCATATTTCGACTTGCTATGTGGCGGGGCAGCGCGATGGGCGCGTAAGTGAACGGTTGCGTCCGAATTACACGCCGGCGGGTTTGGCGGAGTTCGATGCGGAAAAAGAATGGTATCGCCTGCATGAACTGGTGGAGTCGGCGGAAGCGCGGGTGGAAGGGCCGGAAATTACCGAGGAACTGAAGAAGCAGGCGTTGGCGAAAGAGCGTGCGGCAAAAGGGCTGAGCGGGCAGGCATTGGAAAACCAGATCCGCAAGAACCGGGTTCGCTGGTTGAAAAATTTTCTTACCGAAGAAGGCACGCGGCGCGCGCAGGAGTTGGGCTGGCCGAATACTTACACGTTCACTAAGAGCCTGGCGGAATCGCTGATTGCGAAGCATGGCGTGGGGCTGCCGATTGCGATTGTGCGCCCGGCAATTGTCGAGACTTCGGTGACGAAGCCGTTTCGCGGGTGGAATGAGGGCATCAATACTTCGGCGTCGCTGTCGTATCTGCTGGGGACGGCGTTCCGGCAGCTGCCTTCAAACGAACGCAAGCGGCTGGACATTATTCCGGTGGATGCGGTGTGCGCCGGGATGACGCTGATCGGCGCGGCGCTGGTGGAGCGGCGGCACGATCCGCTATACCAACTGGCGACGTCGGTCACGAATCCTTGCGACATGGGGCGCTCGATCGAGTTGACTTCGCTCGGACACCGGCGTCACTATCGGGCGCAGGAAGGTCTGGAGTACTGGCTGCGGTTGCGGATGGATGCGATTCCGGTTTCGAAAGAGCGTTATAACCGCATGTCGGCGCCGGCGCAGAAGATGATTATCAAGTCGATTCAGCGTGTGATGTCTCCGCTGCCGATGAAGAAGCCGCTCCAGAAAACCGAGCGCAACCTCGAGCGCGTGGAGAAATTAGTGGGCCTGTTCGAGCCCTTTATTCTGCACAACGAGCACGACTTTGTCGCGGATAATGTAGAGAAGCTGTCTCAGTCTCTGACGCCCGAGGAGAAAGAAATCTTCGGCTATGACACGGCGGGGCTGGACTGGTGGGAGTATTGGATCGACATTCATATTCCGGCATTGCGACGGTGGACCTATCCGCTGATTGAAGGACGGCCGCTGGAAACGCGCGCGCCGCGTGTGCTGCAGATGCCGCCGCCGACGACTGGGACAATGGCCGAAAATGGCGATGCCATGAAGACGGGGACGAACGGAGCAACGTGGCAATTTTCCTGACCGGCGGGACCGGGTACATCGGCGCGCATGTCGCCGCTAATCTGCTGGAGCAGCATGACGCGACCTTGAATCTGCTGGTGCGCGGCCGCGATCCGCGGGACGCGGAGCTGCGGCTTTGGCAGGCCTTGCAACTGCACCTGCCGTTTCCGAAATTCTACGAATACTTGCAGGCGAAGATCCGGATTTTTCGCGGTGATCTCACCGCGCCACAGTTCGGGCTCGAACCTGGCGATTACGACCGGCTCGTGCACACCACTGATTCGGTGATCCACTGCGCGGCCTCGCTGAATCGGAGGTCGGAAAAAAGTTGTTTGAATGTGAACCTGCGCGGGACCCTCGAAGTGCTGCAGTTGGCGCGGCGATCGCAGTACTATCACGGGCTGTGGCGGTTTTCGAATGTGAGCACGGTGGCGGTGGCGGGGAAACGCAGCCACGAAGTTGTTTTGGAAGACCGCTCGATTGAGTGGGAACGCTCGGATTACGATCCGTATGCACGGACGAAAAAATTCTGCGAGCATCTGGTGCGCGAGTTGCTGCCGGATGTGCCGCTGACAATTTTCCGGCCGAGTATCGTGTTGGGGGACAGCCGGTATCCGCAGACGACGCAGTTCGACATGGTGCGGTCGTTTGTGTTTCTGGCGGGATTGCCGGTGCTGCCGTTTCGTCCGCATGACAAAATCGACATTGTGAATGTGGATTTCGTGGCGGATGCGATTTCGACTTTGCACATGAAGGCGAATCCCGAACACGACACCTATCATCTTTCTTCGGGCAACGATGCGCAATCGTTCCAGGAATTGACCAGGGCGCTGGCAGCCGAGCAGAACAAGCGCGGGCCGCTGTTTTTGCCGATCTTGGAAAAGCCGTTCGGCTCCATCGTCAATACTCTGGCGAACCGCAAAGGACCGGTGGGGCTCGGAGCGTCACTATTGACGGTTTTCCTGCCGTACTTGACCTGGAATACGGTTTTCGACAACACGCGCGTCACAACGGAAATAGGACGTAAGCCAGCGCCGTTTTCGCAATACAGCTTTCCGCTGCTTCGGTTCAGCCGCGAGCATAATTTTGAATACCCGTATCAAGCCTGGCCGGAGAGCGCTAGGGCGGGAGGGTCTGCCGCATGATGGACTTCGTTCTGGAAGCGTGGGTATCGAGCATCATCGAGGGCAAGAAAATTCAGTGGATGATGGGCAAGCGGGAGCCATGGCAGCCGGGGGAAAAACTGAAGCTGCTGTTTGCGGGGTACAACGGAACGCGCAACACGGGATCGGATGTGCGCGTGGAAGAAATGCTGCGGCAGATCCGGCGGATTCTTGGGCCGGAAAACGTTGACCTCAGCATGATGACGTTTAATTTTGACCGGTCGCGCGGATATTTCGAAGGCACGTCGCAGGTGCGGCTGCCGGATATTTTCCCTCCCTTCCTGGCGAATGAAGTGCCGAAACATCATGGTGTGGTGGCATGTGAAGGTTCGATGTTCAAATCGAAATTCGCGAATGCGCTGGCGACGATGATGATCGGATCGCTCGGGATCGCGGCGGCGGAGAACAAGTTGTCGATCGGCTACGGCGCCGAGGCGGGACATATGGATCCGCTGGTCGCGAAGATGTGTGAGCGCTATTGCAGGAATTCGCTGGTGATCACGCGCAATGACGAGTCGCGAAAGATCCTGCGCGAACTGGGCGTCCCCGCGGAGTTGGGCACGGACACGGCGTGGACGTTTGAGCCGCTGGGCGCGGAGTATGGGCAGAAAGCGCTGTGCGATGTAGGTTGGGATGGGAAGACGCCGGTGCTGGTGGTGTGTCCGATCAACCCGTTTGAGTGGCCGGTGAAGGCGTCGGTGGCGAAGGCCGCCCTGCACAGCCTGGGGGGCGCATACAAAGAAAGCCACTACCGCGGGCCCTACTTTCATCATGCGGGGCCAGAGGCGGACCGCTCCTACGAACATTATTTGAGTTCGATTGCAAATGCGGTGGGCGCGTTTCGCCAGAAGAGGAATGTATTCGTGATCATGGCGGCGACCGAGCGCATGGATGCCCGGCCTTGCCGCCGTATCTCGGAGAAGCTAGGTGGAGTTCCGGTGTTGACCTCGGACGATTACAACATGTACCAGATGGTCAGCATTCTGCGGGCTTGCCGGTTGGTGGTGTCTTCGCGCTATCACGGGATTGTGACTTCGATGCCGGCGTTGGTGGCGTCGGCGGGGATCACCATGGATGAGCGCATACGGAATCTGATGAACGAGCGCGGACATCAGGAGTTGCTTATGAATGTGGACGATCCGGACCTGGAGGCGCGGACTTTAGCGGCGCTGGATATTCTGGATCGCGATGGTGAGCGGATTGCCGATGGGATCGCACGGAGTGTGGTGAGAAATTTGAAACTGATGGCGCGTATGGGCGTGTATTTCGAAGAAGAGGTGCAGCGGCGGTATCCGGAGTTTCCCACTCGGCGCGGAGAATGGAGCTGGGAGGATTATTTGCCGCCGATGAGCGACGGATTGAAGCAATTGGTGGCGGCGTACGGGTAGGTTGGGCTCCTTCGTTTCCTCCGTGGTTAGAAGTGCGGAAACCACAAAGGCGGAAGGTTCACGAAGGGAATCTACAAGAGTTCGATTGGCAATCCTGATAGACCAGAATCGCATGCCATTTCTCGAACAACTTTTTGCGAGCCTGGAGCGCAGCGGCGACGCCATCGTGCTGCAGGAAATGCGCGAGGGGACCGCGGTTCCGATTACAGCGCGGCAGTTGTTGGCTCAGGTGCTGGTGACGCGGGCTTATCTGCGGCGGTTGCGGCTGAAGAAGGGCGACCGGTGCGCGCTGCTGGCGCATAACTCGGTGCAGTGGGTGGCGATGGATTTGGCCATCATGGCGGAGGGGTTGACGGTGGTGCCGCTGTATGCCCGGCAAGCGCCGGTAGAACTGGTCGCGATGATGAAGGATTGCTGGCCGGCGGTGATTGCCTGCGGCGAGAAGTCGCTGGCCGATGCGATCGTGGAGGCGTGGCCGGAGGCGCCGCCGTATTTCTGCTTCGAAAATGTTTTCACGCCAACGCGCGGGCCGGTGGAGAATCCGGCGCTGGCGGTTGCAGAAGAGAATGTGGTGACGATCATCTACACCTCGGGCACCTCCGGCGAGGCGAAGGGCGTGATGTTGAACGCAGGCAACGTCGGGCACATACTGGGCTGCACTTCAGGGCGACTGGATCACCTTACAAGGGGTCACCCGATGAAGACGCGGCCGGGGCAGGACACGGTGTTTCATTACCTGCCGCTTTGCTTTGCAGGTTCGTGGATCATGATGCTGACCTGCTTGTCGCGCGGAAGTAAGCTGACGTTGAACACGGACATGGGGAAGATTGCTACCGAGATGCGGCTGGCTGTGCCGGATTATTCCCTGAATGTTCCCGCGCTTCTCGAACGCATGCGCAAAGCTGTCGACGAGCAACTGTGGAAGACGGGAGGATTTGCGCTGAAGGTGTACACCAAGGCAAAGGGCGCTTGGGTGCGGCGGCACGAGGGCAAATCGCGTGCCGGGGACGGATTCTGGCTCGGGCTGGCGAATCGGCTTGTGTTTCCCACCATCCGCAAAAAGATGATCGGCGGAAAACTGCGCGCGCTGATTTGTGGCTCGGCGCCGCTGAGTGCGGAGACGCAACTGTTTTTCATGATGCTGGGCATCCCGGTTTTGCAGGTTTACGGCCTGACCGAGACGACGGCGATCTGCACCATGGATGATCCGGATGCGCCGGTAGTTGCGGGGCGCGCGGGGCCGGCGATTTCGGGCGTGGAGATGGCGATCGCGGAGAATGCGGAGATCGTGGTGCGCGGGCCGAATATTTTTCCGGGATACTGGAATCGCCCGGAGGAGACGGCGAAGGTGCTGCGCGACGGCTGGTTTCGTACCGGCGATCAGGGCGAAGTGGACGCGAACGGAAACTGGAAGATTGTCGGCCGAATCAAGAATCTGATTATTCTTGGGTCGGGGCATAACATTGCGCCCGAGCCGATTGAGGACAAGATTCTGCACGAGTTGCCGGGTGCGAGTCAGGTGGTGCTCGTGGGCAATGCGCGCGGATATCTGGCGGCGCTGGTTACGGGCAAAGTGAGCGGCGAGAAAACGCAGGCGGCGTTAGACCTTGTGAATCCGGGGCTTCCGCATTACAAGCAGGTGCGAGCATTTCATCTGGTGGAGGAGGCGTTCACCATCGAGAGCGGGTTGCTGACGGCAAACGGAAAGCTGAAGCGCGACTTGATTGCCGAGCGGTTTCGCGGCGAAATTGACGCGATGTACGAGGTTTCGAGGAACCAGGCTCCGAAGAACCAGGCGGCGAAGACGGCATGACCGAATTCAAAGGGCAAACGCTTTCGTGGCAGATCGTGAATGGAGCGATTGAGCTTGCGTTGCACCGCGATCCTTGCAACGAGATCGGGTCGCTTACGCTGAAGGAGTTGGAAAAATTCGCGGCGGCTCTGCCCGGGCTGGCGAATGAAGTGCAGGCGTTGATTATCCATTCGACGTTGAAGGCTGGGTTTTCCGCGGGAGCGGATTTGCGCGAACTGTTTCAGCGCGGGCAAGAAATGGAAAAGGGCGCAGCCCTGCGCGAGATGCGGGAATTTTTGGAGCGCATTCACTCCGTGATGAACGCGCTCGATGCGACGCCGCTGACAACGATTGCGGCGGTGCACGGTGTGACGTTTGGCGGCGGGTTTGAGCTGGCGCTGGTTTGCGACATTATTGTTGCGGATCGCATGGCGCGATTTTGTTTTCCCGAGCTGCGGCTCGGGCTGATTCCGGGATTCGGTGGGATTCCGCGTTTGAAGCGGGATTTGGGCAATGCGGTGGTGCGCGATCTGCTGCTCACCGGGCGCAGCTTCAATGTGATGAAGGCACAGCAGATCGGACTGGTGAGCCAGATTGCCGCCGAAGGCGAGGCGCTGCGGGTAGCGCGCGCTACGGCGAGCCAGGTCGGAAAATTCGACAGGCGGACGGCGGCGGCGGCGAAAGCGTTTGTGAAGCCGATTCCGTATGAGGAGTTGAAGCGGGAGATTGATATTTTCTGCGACCTTTATTCGCGTCCAACCGTCGAGGAAGGGCTGCGCAGGTTTGTGGAGAACGAGGGAGTGCAGCCGTACTTACCCTAATTTTGTGATTTGTAACCTGGTAATTTGAGAGGCGCAGTATTCATGCCTACTGCCGATCACACGCTTGACGAAATACTGAATCTTGCGGCTGCGCATTTCAAGGTGCCGCGGGAAAAGCTCACGCCCGACGACGACTTTTTCAGGACGCTGGGAATCGACAGCCTGCAGGCGCTCGACTTGCTGACGCGCCTGGAGCATCACTTCCGCATCGAGTTGCCGGACTATGAACTGCAGGGTGTGTCGGATTTTCGGACGCTGGCGAATCGGATTCAGGCACGACTTTAGAACCAATGGATAGTGGGCAGTGGTCGGTTGTTGAGCTTGCCGGTGGGCGACAAGCGTAACTATGTTCACTGGCCACTGACCACCGTCCACTGTCTTGTGGTGAGATAAGAACATAGAATGCTTGATCTCCGCCAATATGCCAGCCTGGGTGCAGCGCTCAAGGATGCGCTGGAGCGCTGGCCGAATGAAACCTGCTTGATTGAAGCTGATCGTGACCGCGAGAAGGTGCGGCTTACCTATTCTGACTTCAAGGAAATGGCGCGTCCGCTTTGCCGCGCGCTTGAGGACGCCGATTTCAGGGCGGGAGACCGGGCCGCGATCATCATGACGAATCAGTCGAAGTGGCTGATTTCGGCATACTCGATTTTTTCCTGCGGCGGTGTGCTGGTTCCGCTGGATTACAAATTGACCGCGGCGGAGCATCTGCAACTGCTGGCGCATTCGAAGGCGCGGTTTCTGGTTGTCGAATATTACTTGTGGCGGGCGATCACGCAGTCGCCGGAGTTCGCAAAACTTAGTACGGAGATTGTGTTGGTGACGGAGGCTCCATCGGGAGCGGACTTGCGGGGCGCGTACCGCTGGGAAGAATTTAAGAGGAAGGGCGATCCGCAGTTTGTGGCGCGGCAGCGCGAGGACACGGCTTGCATAGTCTATTCATCGGGCACGGGCGGGCATCCAAAGGGATGCGTGCTCACGCACGACAGTTACTTGGAGCAGTGTGCTTCGCTGACGGCGTGGTATCCATTTTGGCCGGGCGTGCGCTATTTGAGCATTCTGCCGACTAATCACGCGATTGATTTCATGGTGGGATTTGTTGGGCCGTTCATCTGTGGAGCTTGCGTGGTCCATTTGCGGACGCTGCGTCCGGAGTTTGTGCGCGATGCGTTTGTGCGCTATCGCATCACCTATGTGAGCCTGGTGCCGATGGTGCTGAAGAATCTGGAACGAGGGCTGCGCGCAAAGTTTGACGAACTGAAGCCGCGCGAGCGGTGGATGCTGGACCGACTGATCGGGCTGAACAAAATGCTGACGCGAGGACGTCCGCGGGTGGAAGTCAGCCGGCGTTTGCTGCCGCAAGTACACAAGGCGTTTGGCGGAGAACTGCGGGCGCTGATTGTTGGCGGGGCATTTACGGATCCTTCGACGTTGCAGTTCTTCTACGATCTGGGAATTCCGGTGACTTGCGGATACGGGCTAACGGAAGCTTGCACGGCAGTGACGCTCAACGATCTGAAACCATTTCGCGCCGATACGGTGGGCAAGCCGCTGCCCGGGACCGAGGTGCGCGTGCTGAATCCGGATGGCGACGGAATCGGGGAAGTGGCGGTGCGGAGCCGCGCGGTCATGTCGCATTATCTGGATGACCCGGAACAGACGGCGCAGACGATCGTCCAAGGCTGGCTGCTGACGGGCGATCAGGGACGCTTTGATGTTGACGGGCGGGGGCACCTGCAGCTTTTCGGGCGCAAGAAAAATATGATCGTGACCGAGGGCGGGAAGAACATTTATCCCGAGGACATCGAAGCGGTTTTCGATGGTCTGCCGGTGAAGGAATACTGCGTGTTTGCGGCGAATTATCTATGGCCACAGAAGACTCTCGGTAACGAGATGCTGATGCTGGTGGTGCGACTGGAACAGAACCAGCAGTTCGATGATAAATTGCGTGAAGAGATTATGGCGCGGAACCGTCGGCTGGCCGACTTCAAGCGTGTGGGCGGATATCTGGTGTGGGAGAAAGATTTTCCGCGGACGGCATCGCTGAAGATCAAGCGCGGAGAATTGGCGGTCGAGATTGGGGCGGGCGCGGCGCGGGCGGCAGTGATGGGTGTATAGCTCTCAACTGTCAGCTATCAGCTTTCAGTCGTGCCGGAAATTCGCTTTCAACCCCGCGGACCAAGGAAAAAAGAGATTCTCACTGCCCAGCCCCTAATGAGCGTCTGATTTCGAATAACTTGCGGCACCGCTAATGCGGTGCCCTGATACGAACCCAGCGTTTTCACTCATTTTGCTAGAACCACAGGCCGGGAGCGAAAAATAAGAGTCAATGGCTGAGAGCTAGCCCGTGAACGAAACTTTTCTTGCCATTATCAATCCGGCGGCGGGCGGCGGTCGGTGCGGCGAGCGCGTGGGGGCAGCGCTCGATCGCCTGCAGGCCGCGGGGATTGCGCTCGAGACCGCGGAGACGCACGAGGCTGGCGAGGCCACTCGGATCGCACGCGAGGCCTATGGGCGCGGCTATCGGAAGTTTCTGGCGGTCGGTGGGGATGGGACTTCGTATGAGATCGTCAACGGGCTGTTTCCGGAGAGCTGGTCTCAAGTCTTAGGTGCCGGGTCTCAGGTGGTTCCAGGTGCGGAAGAGCAGATTCCTACGCTGGGATTTCTTCCGCTGGGGACTGGCAATTCATTTCTGCGGGATTTTGCGGACAGAGCATCTAGCGCGGGCGATTTGGAGCACGCGATGCAGGCGCTGGAGGCGCGGCGTTCGCGGCCTTGTGATGTTTTGCGACTGGCGCACAAAGGCGGAGCGATCTACTACACGAATCTGCTGAGTGTAGGATTTACGGCGGACGTGGCGGCACTGCGGCATCGGCGGTTTCTGGCGCTGGGGCAGTTTGGGTATCTGTTGTCCATTTTTCTTTGTCTGGTGCGGCTTGATCGGCGACCGTTCCCGGTGCGGTTGGAGGGGCAGCGAGAGTTTGACTTGCGGCGCTGCTTGTTTCTGACCTTTAACAACAGTAAGTTCACGGGCGGCACAATGATGATCGCACCCGACGCGGTTACCGATGACGGGTTGATTGAGTATGTGCGGTGGGGGCCGATTGGGCGACTGGGGCTGATCCGGAACCTGGCGACTCTTTATGATGGCACGCACACTCGGCATCCGCTGGCGGAGCGGCAGGCGGTTCGGCGCGTCGAGTTTCAACTCGACGGGCCGGTGGATGTGATGGTGGACGGCGAGGTGCTGACGCTGGAGTGCCGGACGATCGAAGTGCTGCCGTCGGCGCTGCGGGTCGTGGTTTGAAGAGGCGAAGTTTGAAGAGGCGTGCTCCGAACCGTCCTGTTCCGTCTTGCTCCAAACAGGCGTGATATAAAAATCCATGTCGCAAGGGCGAAGAGAAAGGCAAAAGGAAAAACTCGGCATCAAAACCCCCCGCCGGAATTGGGGGCGGGTTGCGATCTATGCCGTGCTGATAGTGGCCGCGATCGGGCTGGCCTACTATCTTGACAACCGTACCCAGCACAAGCACGATGCGTTCGCGCGCTGTCTGACCGCGCGCGGCGTGAAAATGTACGGGGCATGGTGGTGTCCGCATTGCGTGGAGCAGAAAGAAAAGTTTGGTGCGTCGTTCGAGTACGCTCCTTACGTGGAATGCGGCATTAAGGGCGACCTGCACGGTCTCTCGCAGGTTTGCAAAGACGAAAGCATCAACCATTATCCCACTTGGCAGTTTCCGCCTACGGGTGAACGAGTGGAGCGCGTTTTTACTCTGCAAGAACTGAGCGACCGCACCGGGTGCGCACTGCCATGACCGATCTGACGCAGCGTTTGATGAGCTTTGTGGCCATTCTGGCGGTGTGCGGAATCGCGGTGTCGTCAGTGTCGCTACAGCATCATTACGCGACCTCAAAGACGGCGTATTGCGATATCGGGGAAACATTCAATTGCGACATCGTGAACCGCAGCGAATATTCGTCGATTCTGGGAATCCCGGTCGCGCTGATTGGGATGCTCGGGTACGCGGCACTGGTGGGGCTGGCCACGGTGTATCGCGAGCGGCGCGAGACTCCGGCAATGCTCTTCGGCGCTGCTGCCGTGGGCCTGGCGTTTGCTTTGTATCTGACCTACATTGAAGCGCGCGTGCTGGGAGTGTTCTGCATATTGTGTTTGAGTTCGCTGGTGTTGGTTGCGGCGACGACCGTGTTGGCGGCGGTGATCTGGTGGAAGCGTGGCAGTAGCGGTGAGTAGCCAGTATCCAGTACCCAAGGGCCGGCCCGAGTGTTTTTCCAGAAAGCTGAGAGGCGACAGCTGAAAGCTGAATTCACTCCATGTCCCGGCCCACAACGCGAACACTAGGACCGAAGACGAAGCCTGCCCCCACCGCTGCCATGCCGGTCGCGACCGGCAACCTGTGGTTGCATGAGCTCCGCAGCCGTCTCTTCGGGAACACGCGACTGTTGCGGGTTTGGCTGCCTCCCGATTACGACGGCTGGGGCGAGACGCGCTACCCGGTCCTTTACTTGAATGACGGACAGAATCTGTTCGATCCGGTGACGGCTTTTGCGGGAGTGCACTGGCAGGTGGGCGAGAGCGCGGCGCGGTTGATCGCCGAACAGAAAGCTCCGCCGCTCATTATCGTCGGCATCGACAACACGAAGAACCGGGCCTGCGAGTACATTCCGTACAAGTCAAAAGATCCTAGAGTTCCTAACGCGAAGGGAAAATGCTATCCGGATTTTCTGCAGCGTGAAGTGATGCCGCTGATCGAGGAACATTATTCGGTATTGAAGGGGCCGGAGAATACGGGATTGGGCGGGTCTTCTCTGGGAGGCCTGATTACTTTGTACACGCAACTGGCAGCGCCGGGCGTGTTTGGACGATTGCTGATCGAGAGCCCGTCTCTGTTCGTGGCGAACCGAAAAATTCTGGAAGATTGCCGTCAATTCCGCGGTTGGCCGGCGCGCACGTACTTGGGGATGGGGACGCGGGAAGTGGGGCATGTGGAGTACGACGAAAGGATCGTTGGCGACGTCCGCGAATTGGAATCGATTCTGCGCGAGGCTGGCTTGGACGAACAACGGCTGAATGTACGCATCGAAGAAAACGCTTCACACGGCGAATCCGCCTGGGCAGCGCGCTTTCCGGAGGCGCTGGAGTTTCTTTATTCGGATCGCGGATCGCCTATTTCGTAATCACACCGCAGGCAATGCGGTCGCCAGCGTTGCCCGCGGGGTCGGTCTTCTGGTCGTCGGCCTTGGCGTGCACCACGATTGCTGTGCCTCCGTTGCTGAACAGCGAATGGCTGTCGCTACCGAGGTTGACGTCTTTATTCTCCCATTTGAAATGCGCTTTGCCATCCGCACCCACCGTGAAGTTGGGGTTGTCACCGGCGTGGTGGCCTTCCGGATTCTCCAATCCATGCTTCTTCCCATCGGGATTGAAGTGGCCTCCCGCGGACTTGAAGTCCGGTCCGTCGCACTTCGCGTTCTGATGAAAGTGGATAGCATGTTCGCCGGGAGGCAGATTTTCGAGATTGACTTCCATCCCAATGCCCGGGGTCGATTCCCAAAGAATCGCGGAGCCTACAACCTTGCCTTGGGCATCCTTGAGTTGAACCAGAATCTTGGCCGAGCTGGCCGATGCGAGCGCGATCACGAGCAGTGCGAGCGAGAACAAGCGAATGGTTTTCATGGAGAGATTATAGCGAAGTCCAGAGCCTCTGGTCTGGCGTAGAATGCGGAGCAATGTGACAATAGGTGAATGCAAAGATCTCTCACTACAACCTTTCTATTGGCCGCAGGGATGATGCTGGCCGGAGATGGCTATGCCCAGCAGGCTCCAGCAACAAGCACTCCGGCGGCAACGACTCCAGCGGCTCCTGCAGCCACAACTCCGCAATCGGCCACAACGGCGAAAGCTCCTGTGAAGACAACGGGAACGGCAGCGAAAAGCGCGGCGGTTGCTCCGCTTGCAACGCGAAAAGAAAAGTTCAGCTACGCACTGGGAATGGACATCGGGACACAAGTTGGCGGCAATCTGAAAAAACAGTCGGTGGAGGTGGACTGGAATCTGGTATCCCAGGGATTGAAGGACGCCATGTCCGGCGGTAAGACGCGTCTGACGCAAGAAGAAGCACAAGCCGCGCTCACTGAGGTGCAGAACGAGGTTCGCAAAGAGCAGCAGGAGAAAGCGCAAAAGGCTGCGGCTACGAACAAGACCGAAGGCGAGGCATTTCTCGTCGCCAACAAAGCGAAAGAAGGCGTCGTTACATTGCCCAGCGGTCTGCAGTACAAGGTTCTGACAGCCGGCACCGGACCGAAGCCCACCTCGGGCGACCAGGTTGTGTGTAACTACCGGGGCACTCTCATCAACGGCACGGAATTTGACAGCTCCTACAAGCGGGGCCAACCAGCGACGTTTGGAGTCGGGCAAGTCATCAAAGGGTGGACGGAAGCGCTGCAGCTCATGCCCGTGGGATCGAAGTGGCAGCTCTTCATTCCTGCGAGCCTTGCCTATGGTGAGCGGGGCGCGGGCGCCGAAATTGGGCCCAATGCGACCCTGATCTTTGAGGTCGAACTGCTCTCAATCAAGGATAAGACGAAAGACGACAAGAGCAAGGACGACAAGAGCGAAGAAAAGAAGTAGCGAAATCTTTGGCTGGTGGAGAGCCGGGCATCCCCGCCCGTCTCTCCACCGGAGCACTGCGTCACAAGAATCTCACCGCTCGATCTTTCCGATACATCACGCTCCGAGATACATCACCAAGCTGCGGGAAGAGGACGTCACGGCTCACGTCCAGGCAGGGAAACACTACTGTATTTGTAGGGATTAAATCAAGTGCGGTTCGGGCTGCGTCTTGGGGAGCATGAACCGTCCCCCTCAGGGGCTAAAGAGGTGCGTGAGAACTGGGCCGTCCCTCAGAATTGGAGACTCCCATTCCGGATGTTTCTCCAGACGGTTGGTGAAAACGGCGCACTCCTCTCGTCAATTGCCGATTGAAGAGTGTTCGCCTGCCGAGGATCCGACCCTTCCCGTGACTTGCCGGGCCGACGGAGACTTGCCGACGTTTGAGCACCGAGCTTTCCTTCATGACGTTGGGCCGGCTTCACAGTCAGTAGAAAGTGGACGGTCGCCAACAGGAAGTGAGGCCCGTCGGACTTGGTCACGAGCGCATCTACGGACTTCAAAGAACCGTCGGGCAATTCCAGGTGGTCGGTGAGCATGACAATGGGAACTTCCGGCCGGACCTGCTTGATCTCAGCCGCGATGACTACGCCATCCAAAAGACCCGTTTGGTGCTCGATCACAATTGCATCCACGGGCCGCAACATGAAAAGCCGCAGACCGTCGGAGCCGTTGGTCGCGGTTACCAGTTCGTATCCGTTTTCCTGCAACAAACGCAGTTGGGCCGGGTCGCGGTGTATGCAGAGTAGAGTGCTGTTGGTAGCCATACCGCTTAGGTATATAGGCGGGAGTTCCCACAATTCTGTTCACAATTGCTCACATTTCGCAAAACCGCGCTGGTGATTCAACACCTGTGCACTCGCACGACAAACCGCTAGGCGCCGAAACCGAGAAACTGAAATGTTGGCAAGTCACTCGCGGGCTGCGGCGATGGCGGCCGCGGCGTCGATACTAGCGTTGGTCGAGCAGGTGGATGGTTTCCAGGATCGTATTGCCTACGATTTCCAGGCTCTTTGGGCTTAGCTTGTCCATGGTGTCTTGCGCGGTGTGATGGAATACGTTGTTGTATCCGTAATCGAGGTCGATGACGTCGGCGCTGGGGACGCCGCGTTTAACGAAGGGCAGGTGGTCGTCTTCGATGGCGCCCTCGCGGGCGTAGAAGTGGGACTGGTAGCCTAAGCGCTCGGCGGCGGCGTAAATCAGATCGAGCAACCAAGGCGTGCTGTTGGCGTCGCGGTCGATGTTGAGGTCGGCATCGCCGATCATGTCCATTACCATGAGCGCTTTGATTTTCTTGAGCGTGCCGTCTTTTTCCCATTTCTCGGCGAGATGACGCGTACCGTAGAGACTGTCGGTGTCTGACCATGTCTTCACCGCTTCTTCGCCGTCGGTCCAAACGAGCCAAACGCCATAGCCATCGCGCTTTTTGCCGCGCAACTGGTTGGCGTATTCGAGCAGGATGGCGGTGGAAGAGCCGCCGTCGTTGGCGCCGACGAATCCGGAGTTGCGCAGTGGATAGACGGTATCGTAGTGGCCAAGGATGACGATGATGCCGTCTTTTGTGCCGGGAAATTTATCGATGATGTTGCGGATCGGGAACTTGCCTTCTACGGTGTCGACGGTAAAGGCGTCGTCTTCGACCTGATCACCTTGGATGTGGTCGAGAATGTAGCGCTCGAGTTTCTTGTGATTCTCGCTGCCCATATAGCGCGAACCGAAGGCGGTGACCTCGCGGGTGTACTGGAAGGCACGCTTCGAATCGATGTGCGGGAGTGGGGCGGAGTCAGTGGCGGCGGCTTCGGGCCGCGCTGGGGGCGTAGTTCGCGTTTCGACTTGTGGCGGAACAACAATCGTTGGCGGGACATCCGTTCCACGCGAGCAGGAAACAAGCGTGACCAGTCCGAACAGGTACAGCAACCCCATTAACCACAAAGGACACGAAGTTTCACAAAGGTCCTTGGCACCATTTTCCCTCGTGTTCCTTTGTGGTTCCATGATTTTCCCCTGTGATCTTCGTGCCTTCTGTGGTTAAGAGCTTTTCTCCGCACGCTTCTTGCGCTGCTTGGGATGCACGAGCCAGGCGATGCCCGTGCTCAGGATGTACAAGGCCACCATGGGGGCGGCGAAGATGCACATGTTCAGGATATCGGGAGTGGGCGTGATGATGGCGGCGACCACAAAGATACCCAGAACGGCATAGCGGATGTTGCGCCACATCCAGCCGGCGCTGACGATGCCCATGAGCGCCAGGAAAAATATCACGATCGGCATTTCGAAAATTACGCCCAGGCCGACGATGATGGTCAGAAACAGAGAACTGTACTCGCTGAGTGTGATCATCGGCTGGAAGTCTTTGCCGTAGCCGAT
>Ga0224558_1000820_pt1 | contig 35580 bp, 31 predicted proteins | sample 714S32024metaG_FD_180682 | JGI IMG/M metagenome (GOLD analysis project Ga0224558, IMG submission 180682) | Peat soil microbial communities from Stordalen Mire, Sweden - 717 S3 20-24 | ecosystem: Environmental > Terrestrial > Soil > Wetlands > Peat | place: Sweden: Norrbotten County, Stordalen... | reverse complement strand
CGTTGAGCCTGAAGCTGCACGCCGAAATGGAGCGGACGACCTCGAACCTCCATGAACCTTCCTCCTTTTCACTCCCAGATCCGGCGGCCTGAGTCCGCGGCGGCGCATCGCGCCAGAGCGGATGCTAGGCCGTGCTGGACGCCGGACGGCCGTGCTGGACGCCGGACGGCCGTGACAGGGATTGGCCCTTCGCGCACGATCAGACGATCCCGAGTACGGGGTCGAGGCCGACCGCTGTCCGCGACCACCTTGAGCTCGGCGTTCACCGCCTGGAGGTTGATGCCTGTCCCCTTCTACGGCGCTCCGACCGAACGAGTGGTTAGTAGGGCTGGGCTCGCGGGCTGCTCTGAACCCGTGCAAGCAATAGGCGCCTCCGACCCGCGAGTCCTGGGCAAGGCGTGCACCGAGACCGACGAGCGCCCAACCGAGCCGTTCGCGAATGCTCGGGTCTTGTGGAGACGAGACGAGTCGTCGAGCGCGGAGCGCTTGCAGCCCTGGCCAAGCTCGACCGTCTCCTCCCACCCCGGCTCCGAGCGCAGCTGACAGCCTTGCGGGCTGCCACCGTGTCGCTCGTGTCACCCACCGAGGTCGTGTCCGCCGACTGCCTCATCCAGCTAGCCCAGGCCTGTGACAACCATCAGCGTGCGACCTTCGCGTACAACTCCCAGGACGGCCGCTACAGCGAGCGCCGTGTCGAGCCCCATCGACTTGTGGCGACTGCTCGACGCTGGTATCTCGTCGCTTACGACCTCGAGCGAAACGAGTGGCGAACCTTCCGGGTGGACCGAGTCTCGGCGCTAAAGGTGTCAGGGCACACATTCGTTCCCCGCCCACTTGCCGACCCGGCCCGCATGGTGGCCGAAGGCATCACCACAGCTCCGTACGCACATCGGGCGGTCGTCTTGATGAAGGCCGCGCCCGAAGACGTGGCGCGCCTGGTTGACCCCTACGTCGGTGTGGTGGCAGGAGAGGGCGACCACACCAAGTTGGAGCTCGGGTTCGACGACTTCGACTGGGTGGCCGGCTATCTGATCGGTCTCGGTCTCGACTTCGAGGTCGTCGAACCCGCCGACTTGCGTAAGCACATATCAGCTCTCGGTGATCGGTTGCGTCGCGTGCACCGTCCGCCCCGATAGGCCTGGCGTGCACCGAGCCTCCTGATAATGGGTCACGGAATTGTTTGCCACGCGGGAGGGGCGAGCCTCGGGGATCGGCTGTTCTCGAGCCCCCTGCTCATTCTCATGTCAGGTTGCTGCCTGCTCTGCTCAAGTGCGCCAGAAGCCCGTGGACTCCGCACATTGCCAGGCCGAGGACGAGCAACGACGGTGCGAGCACCCTCGCATTGAAGGCTTCGATGACCAACCCCATGCCGGCCGGCAGCGCGGCGGCGCCGACAGCCGAAGCTGCGACCTGGAGGCTCACCGTCCGCGTGGTCCCTCTAACGTCCCCGGCACGTACCCTCTGCGCTGTCGTGAGGGTGAACAGAGGGAAGATCGGCGCGGCTGCCAGGCCGACTGTCATCATGCCTATTACGGCCACGAATCCCGGGCCTGGCACCGTCATGATCGCGGCGCCGAGGGTGACGCCTGCAACTGCACCCCCAAGGACGCGGCCTGAGCCGACACGTTCCGCAACCGGGCCGAGGACAGCCCGCCCGACGAACATCATCGCCCAGTACGCCGAGACGGCTATTCCCGCGGCCTCGTGAGACAGGCCCCGTCCAGTTGTCAGGAACACGTAGCCCCAGATGCCTGCTCCCGACTCGATACCGGTCTCGACGGCGGTGAAGGTCAGTGCGCTGAGCATGACTGCTGCCACCGGCTTTCGGCGCCCCACTCCCGAAGTGGGCTCGGGTAAGCCCTCGTCCGGGCCGGTCGGGCGCGGCGCCAGAGGGCGTGAGGGAGTGTCCCAGCGCCGGTGGGCCAACGTGAACACACAAGCGAGGGCCGCCAGGGCCACGGCCATAGTCCCGTACGTCCAACGCCAGCTGAGCCCATTGCTCAGGATCACCGTTACAAGCAGCGGGCCGGTGGTGGCGCCGAGGCCGTAACTGGCGTGCATCCAGTTGATCTCCCGCGCTCCGAAATGGCGGGCGGCGTACGCATTGAGAGCGGAGTCCGTCGCTCCGAAGCCGAGCCCGAAGAGCACAAATCCACCAGTGATCACCCACAGCGATGGCGCGAGGGCTTCCACCGCCAGTGCCACAGCCGTCAGCAGCGTGCCAAGGGCTAGGAGCGGCCCAACGTCTACTCGAGACAGGATGCGCCCGGTGGCAGCGCTGGAAACCACCGAGGCAGTTACCCCGAATGCCAGCAAGACCCCGAGGGCTCCGAGCGGCTCGTGGAAGCTGAGCCGCATCGAAGGCCACACCAGACCGAGGGTGGAACCAGGCAACGCAACTGTCAGATACGCCAGGCAAGCAAGAAGAAAGGGGGGCACAGTGGTAACTCCTTTGAGTCAGCTGAAGGCGATGCCTCAGGCTTGTGGCAGGCCACAAAAGGCGCCAGGGCAGGCCCAAGGCGTAAGTTCGCTGTGCCGCACGTCGGAGCAGCACGCGATGACAGGTCGGCAGGCGACCTATTGCGTCAACGCGTGCGTGGTTGCCCGGGCACCTCAGCTCCTCGGAGTCTCCGATTGTCTGTACGAAGTCTAGTTGTTCGAGCGCGCCCGATAGCTACTGGCGCGCCTTGCCGCCGATCCGCTCGCGCAGCCGGACGCTCAGGAAACGGTCCGTCGGATCCACCAGATGCAGAGTCCGGCGAGAACAGCGGCGAAGCCGAGGAAGATCGCCGTCTCGTAGCACTGCAAGGGCCAGTTGGCTGGTCGGCTGATAGGTCACCAATATGTGGAATTTGGCGGAGATATTCGCGATGCAAGGCGGTATGTGCCCGCCTCGAACTCGCGGGCAACGAGGAGCGCCCCCCGGAACATCCCGAGGAGTGCCGGGACGAGGAGGAGCAGGAAGGCCGCACCAAGCTCGGTCCGTGAACCCGCTTGGTACCTTGTGCTCTGGCGGCATCGGGGCTTGTCGGAGGGATTGGAAGGACTGAGCCTGCGACCATGGGAAGCGGCGTCTTCAGTGAGGAGGTGGTCCCAGAGGAGACGATCGACTGGCTCTTGGCCGGTGATGTGTCGATCCGTTGGCAGACGAGACGTGATCTCCTCGACCAGCAACTGAACGTGTACGAGACCGATCGCGCGCAAGTGGCGACCACGGGCTGGGGCCGGAAGCTGTTGGATTGCCAAGATCCAGAGGGCTCCTGGGCCGGCGGCCTCTACAGCCCGAAATGGACCTCGACCACGTACACCCTGCTGCTTCTGCGAGGATGTGGCCTGATTCCAGGTGATCGTGCAGCCCTGCGCGGGGTCGAGTTGTTGTGGTCCGGCGCCCGCTACTTCGATGGCGGCCTCACGCCAGCTGCGACGATCGACGTTCCGGAGGCCTGCATCACCTCGATGTACGTGGCCCTGGCCAGGTATTTCGGTTTCGACGATCCCCGTGTGGGTGCTGCCCTCGATTGGCTGCTGGCGAATCAGCTCGACGATGGTGGCTGGAACTGCCGAACCGTGCGGTTCGGTGATCGGCATGGCTCGTTCCACACGTCGATCTCGGCGTTGGAGGGCCTGGCCGAAGCTCACCGAGTCCAACCGGCCCGCACCGACATCACGACTGCGATGGAACGGGGCAGAGCGTTCTTCTTGGACCACCGTCTCTTCAAGTCGCACAGGCACAGCACGATCGCCGACCCAGCGTTCACTCGGCTGTCGTTTCCCCCACGATGGCACTACGACGTCCTTCGCGGGCTCGACCACTTCGCCGCTACCGACTCGCCCGGCGACGAGCGGTACCGCGAGGCTCTCGAAGTGCTCGTCAGACGTCGGAACAAAGACGGAACCTGGCCCCTGCAGCACAAACACGCGGGCAGCGTCTGGTTCGACATGGAACGGACAGGCGAACCGAGCAGGTGGAACACGCTGAGAGCCCTCCGTGTTCTTCGCTGGGCCCAGCGTCGCCTTGACTTCGCCTAGAGCTCCGCCGGAACCACCTCCTACACTGCTCGCGGTCGCGGGTCGCACCGTTGCGCGGCATCAGGCGAACTGAGCGGCGGTAGCTTCTCCCAGGGGGTCGTGTCGGTCGCCGGCGTTCGGGGGGTTGTCGTGGACAAGGAATTGATCGACCAGCTGGTTGAGGTCGCCCAACGGGTTGTGGCCAGCGGAGCAATCTCCGCAAACGGACATGGGAACGTGAGTCTTCGTGTCCCGGGGGCGCACGAGATGTACTTCACTGCAGGCCCGTCGCTTCGTAACCATGCTCCGTCCGCTGTCGTGCGCCTCGGGCTGGACGGGACCCTCCTCGAGGGCGATCTTCCACCCATCCAGGGTGCTGTCGTCGCCATGCACACGGCGATGTACGAGGACCACCCTGATGTCGGCTGCGTCTTGCACACTCATTCGCCGTATGCGACCGCCTACGCCGTGGCCCACCGTCCGATCGGATGCTGGGTAGAGGCTCTGGCCATGTTCGGTCTGCCTACCGGCGCGCCGGTTGCCGAATACGGTCCTCGCGGATCCGAGCAAGCGGTAGGGAACATCAGGGCCGCGACAATCCCGGGCGTTCCTGCGGTGCTGTTGGCAAATCACGGCGTCTTGGTGTTTCACCGCACCCCGGAGCTGGCCATTCAGGTCGGCAGCATTGTCGAGGAGGCCGCGCAGGCCGGGATCAATGCCGGCAGCATTGGCGGGCCGGTCGAGATCCCCGAGGAGCTCAGGGTGGCGGCTTTCCAGCGCGCCATGGTCTTCGAGAGCAGGGGAACCGCGCACGCGTAGTCGCTGTCCGGACTGCGCGTCATTAGCCGGCGACCTCTTGGCGGAGACGGCTGGCGACGGTCAGGCCCTCGAGGTCCGTCGCTTGGCGCTGCTCGTCCCGAGCGTCCGCTCCATGGCGTGACCGGCGCAGGCGCGACCACGCCGAGGTCGCGCCGCGGCACTACCCGACGCGGCCCGCAACTGGAAAGGTTCAGCCGGTCAGCACACGCGAGCGCACCGCCGACCGACTGTCGGAAGTTGTCAGGTGCTCAGGAGCCGAGCGCCGCGAGGTCGCCGGTCACGTCGTACACATGATGCACGACGTCGTGGAGCGCGTACCGACCGAGGGTCTGGACCGTGAATCTCGAGCCGTCGCTTCGGGTTCCCCGCCGTTCCCACGCCGCTCCTTTGACCCTGTCGAAGTCGCCTGCGAGTGTGGCCGCGGCCTCCGACAGCTCGGCCCCCACCGTGTCGGGATCCTGGTCGTCGTAGTGGTCTTCGACGGCGGTACGGTCCTGGTGCCAGTTCTGGTAGGTCGGGTCGTCCAGTGTGAGCATGAGGTTCAGGCGCTCGTCGACGATGCGCAACACGTCTCGCACGTGGCAGGCGTATTCGAGGGCCGACCAACGATCGTCGTGCACCCTGCGGCACAGCCGCTCGGGATCGTCAGCCAGGATGCCCATCCAAGCCTGGGCATTGGCGCGGACAAGTGCCGCGATCTGGTCCCTGGGCACCTCGGACGAGACGAAGCCGCATTCCGGGCAACGTCGTTCGAGCACCCACGTCCAGTCTTTGCTATCGGGGACGGTGGCCATGGTCGGAATCTAACGGGTGGGTCAGCCTACCGCGGGTCCCCGGTGACGCAGGTCAGGTCCCGACGAGGTTCCGATCGACGACCAGGCGCGCCAAGCGCAAGAGAGCGCGTGACGGCATGGAACACTGTGTCAATGCGAATCTGGATCTTCGGCGTCCGCGGCTCTACGCCGACGCCCGGGCCCGAGTTTGTCCGTTACGGCGGCCACACGTCCTGTCTTGCTGTCGCCCTCGACGGGGAGCGCCCGAGTCTGATCGTCGACGCGGGCACCGGTATCCGCCTGGCGAGCGACCTTTTCAAGGGGAGCCCCGACCTCTTCAACGGCCGGCCCTACGAGGGGGCAATCCTGCTCGGCCACATGCACTGGGACCATACCCAGGGGCTCCCGTTCTTCGCTGTACGCTGTCGGGCTCGCAGAAGCTGCAGGAGCACGACGACTGCTGCTCTACCACCACGATCCGCCGCGGACCGACGACCAGATTGACTCGATCGTCACCAGTTACAAGGGTGCCGGCTTGCCTGTGAGAGCTGCCGCGCAGGGAACCGTTCTGGACCTGCCCTAGAGTCGCCAGGCCGACCCTTTGGTGGCGCGCGTCGTGCCCGGTTGAGGCGGTCGCCTTGTAGCGTCCCCGGAACTCTCGGCTCGCAGATGAGCGACGCATACAGGACGACGCGATTGCGAAAAAGCGGTTCCACCGCCTGAGGGTGAGAGGTCAAGTGTTCAAGAACTTGCTCGTTGGCGCGGACAATTCGTCGACCGCGCTGGGTGCTGTCGAGGCGGCCGTCGAGCTTGCGCAGACTTGCGGCGCCAAGTTGCACATCGTCACCGCCTATAAGCCGCAGGCGGTTCGTACCCCCGACTTGCCCGCTGGGCAACAAAGGCATGCGGGGCGCACGGAGGGTTCTCGGGAGCGTTCCGAACTCGATCGCGCACCAGGCCCAGTGCTCAGTCCTGATCGTCGACACCACGAGCGCTGCTCAGCTCGCTCGGACCAGCTAGCCAGCGCGTCGCAAGGTCGGCGCTGGTCCCAGGTATCGCCTCAGGCACGACGCGCGGCGATGGCCCGTGCTATGCGCTCCCCATAATCCGGGTCGGCGTTGCGGAAGTAGGAGACGGATCGGTCGACGATTTCGCGGTGGTTCACCTGTGCGAGACCGTCCGCGATGTTGCCGACAAGGCGTTGTTTCGCCGCCTCGTCTATCAGCCGGTAAAGGGCGCCGGCCTGCTCGAAATCGTTCGTCTCACGCTTGTCCCACTGGTAGGTACCAGAAACGCCTGCTACGGGAAGTCCGCCATAGTGTGGCTCGTTCGTCTGAACCGGACCGTCGAAGCTGTTCGGCTCGTAGTTCTTCGATCGAGCGCCGTTGTCGTCGACGCGCATGGCACCGTCACGGCCGTAGTTGTCGGCTTTCGCGGCGTGCGGGGCGTTGACCGGAATGCGCGTGTGGTTGATGCCGAGCCGATAGCGGTGCGCGTCGCCATAGGCGAACAGGCGGCCCTGGAGCATCTTGTCCGGCGAAGGACCAATGCCCGGAACGAAGTTGCCAGGGTCGAACGCGGCTTGCTCGACGTCCGAGAAGTAGTTGTCGGCGTTCCGATCGAGCACGAGCTTTCCGACCTCGATCAGTGGGTAGTCCGCATATGGCCAAACCTTGGTGAGGTCGAACGGGTTGACGCCGTAGTTGTCGGCGTCGGCGACGGGCATGATCTGAACCTTGAGCGTCCACGAGGGGCAGTCACGACGTTCGATCGCCTCGAGCAGATCGCTGTTGTGGGATTCCGGGTTGGCACCCGCGAGCGACCCCGCGTCCTCGGTGGTGAGTGTCGCGATGCCCTGGTCGGTCTTGAAGTGGTACTTCACGTAGAATTGCTCGCCACGGGCATTGGTCCACGAGAAGGTGTGCGACCCGAAGCCGTCCATCTGCCTGTAGTTGGCGGGGATGCCACGATCACCGAACAACCAGGTGAACATGTGTGTCGCCTCGGGCGAATGCGAGAAGAAGTCCCAGACGTTCTCCGGCTCCTGGCGGTTGGTGAACGGGTCCGGCTTTTGGGAGTGGATGAAGTCTGGGAACTTCAGCGGATCCCGGATGAAGAAGATCGTTGTGTTGTTCCCGACAAGGTCGTAGTTGCCGTCAAGTGTGTAGAACTTGACCGCGAACCCGCGCGGGTCGCGAACTGCCTCGGGCGCACCCCGGCCGCCTGCGACCGTCGAGAACCGCACAAATGTCTCCGAGCGAGTGCCGGTGCCGTTGAACACCTTGGCCTTGGTGTAGGCGGACATGTCGTGGGCGACCTCGAAGTACCCGTAGGCGCCTGAGCCCCTGGCATGCACGACTCGCTCCGGGATCCGCTCCCGGTTAAACCGGGCAAGCTTCTCGACGAGGTGCTGGTCCTGCAGCAGCACCGGGCCGCCGGGTCCTGCGGTCTGTGAATTCTGGTTGTCGGCAACGGGTGCGCCGGATTCAGTAGTGAGAGTGCGGCGGTCAGGCATGATCAGACTCCTTCTTTGCTGTTGTTGCTGTTCATGAGACGGACTGCTCGCAGTCGGGGCAGACCCCCCAGAACGTGACCTCGGCCTCGTCTATCACGAATCCGCCCGTAGTCGGCGACGGCTCGAGGCACGGGGCCGAGCCGACCAGGCAGTCGACGTCGGCGACGGTCCCGCACACACGGCAGACGATGTGATGGTGATTGTCCGCCACTCTCGCCTCGAAGAGCGCAGCACTTCCGGCCGGCTCGATCCGTCGAGCGGGGCCGGCACCGCACAGCGCCGACAGAGCGTCATAGACGGCCTGCACCGACACGGTCCTGACGCGTGTCCTCGTCGCTTCGACTACCTGCTCGCCAGGCAGGTGGAGCCGTTCTTCACGCAGCACTTCCAGTACCGCCAATCGCCGGGGTGGTGACTCGGAGCCCAGCGACCTGCAGATCGCTTCGAAGTTCGGACGACGAGGACACTTGGATAAGAATGCTCCTAGGAGCAGGATCCTTCTAGTCTTTGCGACGGGGTTGATTGCCAGGCTCCCTCGTGATCAGCGAGGCTGTCTTCGCCGCGGCGTCGGGATGGGTGCACACCGGTACCACTTTGGCTTCTGCCGCGGGATTCGGCGGCGGTGCCAGCTCAGGCGACTACTGAACGCCCTACCATTGGTTCGTGGCCAGCCGTAGGCTCAGCCAGCGCTTGCGCTCCGAGCGCCCTTGGTCGTGACGCGGATGGACTTCGAGGAGTTCTTCGCCGGTGAGACCGACGACTTCGCACCCTTCCAAACGCCGGGCGAGCTCGAGAGCCCGAGTCCCACGCTCGGATGGCTCGGGATACTCGAGTACACACCTGATGACGCCAGCCTCAGGCTTCGGCAGTTCGCGTATGAGATGACCTACTTCGCGCGCGATCACGCCGTGGTGGAGCTGGGCTGGGACAGTGATCCGGATCGTGCTGCACAGGGGGCCCTTCTCCGTAGGGCATCCGAGAGCCAAGCCGACGGCGGACTCGCCGCGGAGGACTTCGAGCTGTTGTGGCGCACGCTTATCGCCGCGGTGCGGGCGGACCGATTCAGCGAGGGAGTGGTCGCACGGCACGCCAGTGCGCTGGCCGGGATCGCGAACGAACTTCGCCGCCGCTTGATCGCCGAGCGACAGGGAACGCGGGTCGATCCGTCTACCGGCTAGCGGGTCCCTTTGACCACGTACGACGCAACCGGGTGGACCACGCTCGAGGAGTGGCAGCTGCTCCTGAGCCCCGAGTCGGCGCAGTTCAGCCACTGAGCGTCGTCAGCGGGCTTTCGGCGACGCTGGTTCGTAGCGATACTTGCCCGTCGCCGTCCTCGTGCTGTCGCCGCCGGCAGCGGACACAGTGACATAGACAGCGCCCGAGCCAGGGGGTGCCGTCACAGTGATCTCGGAAGATGAAAGCACCCGCACACGCGTCGCCGGCTTGGACCCGAATTGCACCGACACCTTGCCGACGAAGTTGCTTCCCCGGATCGTCACCGTCATGTCGCCCTCGGTGGGTCCGCTGAACGGCGTCAGCTTGACGACCGTCGGCGCCCCCTCGAATGTGAACCGATCACGCGCGATGAGCGGACTGAGAGTCAGGCCTGCGACCGACATCACGAGATTGTCCGTCCCCGGCTTTGTCGCCGGGAGAACACCGGTACAGCGAGTGTCTGTTACGCAGGAGACCGTGATCCACTTCGTGCCGACCTCGAGACGGTCCGCTCCTGGCTTGGCAAGGAAGCCCGAGCCACCGACGGTCACCCTGGTCGGGCGGCTGCTCGGTCCCACCTTCGGCGAGACACCCGTGACGAGGCTCGTGGTCAGCTTGGTTCCGGTGGCGAAGCACGTCAGGGCGGCCAGCCCGGGGTAGTAGTTGCCGGGATAGGCCAGCAGGGGCGTCCCCAACCCCGTTGCCATGTCGTAACCCTTTGTCGCGTGGTAGAGAGATCCTGCATAGCTCGAAGGTGCGTAGGAGTTGCTCCCTCTCGTCACGTCGGAGAGCGCGCTGGAGTAGTAGTCGCTGTCGGCAATGGAGTAGAGAGTCGCAGGCAGCGTTCCCGCCGCATTCGTTGAGCCGTAGTCGGTGCAGTACGGGGATGAGTCGATCAGGGCGGCGGCTGCGGCCCACAGCGGCGCGGCGGCGCTCGTGCCGCCTTCGCCCCCTTGCCAGGATCCGTCCCAATACGTGACGTAGCCGGTTACCGGATCGGCATCGGCCGAGACGTCAGGAACCTCTCGCATGTATGGCTTCTTGGTCCCGCAGTCGGTCGGGGCGGCCAGCGAGTAGGGGTTGATCAGCCCCGGTAGGCCTGGCTGGTCCTGATACGAGGGCATGCACCACTTGGCGGAGACCCCGCCGCCACCAGCGCCGTTCACGCTTCCGGAGTCATTCCAGGCGGTCTCGGACTTGGCACCGATCGACGTCCCGCCGACCCCGATCACGTACTGCTGGCTGGCAGGATCGTCGACAGAGAGCTGAGCGCCGTACGCCGTGCCTTGATCGCCATAGCAGTCGGTCGAGCCGGTATCGCCTGCAGCGGCGAAGACCGTCTGGCCTTGCGCGGCGGCCTCGGAGAAGAGGTTCTGTTCGGCGTCGACGAGTGCCGGGTCGCTGTCCGGTTCGCACTCCCCCCAGCCCGTCGAGACGACCTGATCGGCGTCGGCGTTCACGATGGCCGAATAGACGTCCAAGGTCTCGCTCGAGTCGGTATTGGTCGGTCCCTGGTAGACGTCGATCGTCGCCTTTGGGGCAAGGCCGATGACGTCCTCGATGTCGAGAGCCGCCTCGCCGCTGCCGGACGCGCCGTAGTTGGGATCAGGACCGGCGCCGCCATCGACCGGGATGTAATTCACGGTGGTGTTCGTCCCGTAGCACGACTGGTAGGCGGCGATGTCGGTCGACGAGTCCTGCTCGAGCTCCACCAGGGCGACGTGGACACCCTGGCCGAAGTCGCCGAGGGCGTACAGCGGCGTCATGTCGTAGTAGCTCGCCAACCGGTCGGCCGTGTAGCTCCCATAGGTGTCGGCCACGAAGGCGGCAGCCGCGCATGGCCTGGGGCCCGTCGTTGCCGGGTGAAGGGCGAGCCTCCCTGACGCGTGAACCTCGCGTACCTCAGTTGAGCGGACGGCAGAGCTCTGGAGCTGAGTGAGATCGCTCAGGCCGATGACCCCTTGTACGTCCGCGGCCACCGATGCCGAGATGCTCGGCGCCGACAGGGTAGTGAACGCGGTGCGCCCGCTGGACAACCGGTAGCGCAGGAGCCTCACATGAAAGACTCGGTCGATCGCTGAGGCCGGTGCCGTCACCGGGATCGAGAGCCGGTTCGAGCTCACCCGGCCGGGGCGGAGCCCGTCGGAGCGAAGCACCGCTTCGACTGCGGCCACTTCTGACAACGGCGGTCCGAAGAGCTGACCGAACTGTCCTGGGCGGAGGAAGTGCTGGAAGTTCGGCGAGCTGCGATCAGACAGGGATGTGATGAAGGCCGTCACAGCCGACGGGTCCGGCAGCTTCAGCGTGACGTCGACGTGAACATCCGCCGAGGGTGCCAGCGCTCCGAGCGCGGACGAGTGTTCTGGAACCTGCGGGCTTGCACTCGTTCGCAGCACCGTGAGCGCGGACCTGACGGTCGCCTGCGCCCTCGAAGGGGCAGCCCAAACAGCAAACGATGAAGATGCTGCAAGCACGGCCACTAACAAAGCCACGGACCGGCGTCTCATCATGATCCCCCCGCTTGCTCAAGGTCCTTGCGCAACCATAGACCAGCATCCGGCTGGCTTTTCGTCGGGGGCCCGGGGATCGCCCCAGCTTAGATCCGCCGAGAGCCACAGCTCACGTCGTTGACATCGACTACGAACAGAGCACGGCGGAGGCGCCTCCGCAGCTCGCCCACATCTCGACGACGGCTCTTGCGTACGCCTCGCCTCCAGGCGTGAGCACTCCGGCCGGCACCGCTCACCGTCGGGGACAAGCTGGTCCGCTCCTGGCGGTCAGGGCCTATCGTTGTCCTGATCCTGAAGAGCTCGCTTTTGGAGACGATCATGCCGCGGAATCTCTCTTCTGTCGGTGTCTACTGTGCATCGAGCCGGGGGGTCGACCCATGCTTCGCCGACGCGGCCGAGTCGTTGGGGCGCCTGCTCGCTCGCCGTGATATCCGGCTGGTGTACGGAGGTGGCCGTGTCGGGCTGATGGGAGTGCTCGCCAACGCGGCGTTGGCTGACGGCGGCGTCGTGCACGGAGTGATCACGCAGGCACTGAAGGACAAGGAGGTCGCCCACCTGGGCCTGACGACGCTGCAAGTCGTCACGACGATGCACGAACGTAAGGCGGCGATGGTCGACGAGTCCGACGCCTTCGTCATGCTGCCGGGCGGATTCGGGACCCTGGACGAGTTCTTCGAAGTGCTCACGTGGTCCCAGCTCGGCATTCACGTCAAGCCGTGCGGGATCCTCAACGTGAGTGGTTTCTTCAACCCGTTGCTCGAGCTGTTCGAACTGGCCACCCGACAGCGGTTCTTGCGCGCCGAGCACCGCGACATGGTCGTGATCGAGGCCGACCCCGAGTCGATGATCGACCGGCTTGGTTCGTGGGCACCGATGATCGTCGACAAATGGCTCGACCGAGACCAACCTTGACCCCGACCGCGCTCGACCTTGCACCTCACGGAGCCTTCGAACGTGATGGAATACGCCCAATGACGCTCGCCAAGCTCGTGGGGGCGCTAGGCATGGCAGGGTTGCGGCCATGACCGGAGAACGACCGGCCGGTTCCCCGCACGAGGCCAGGGGTCTGGAGGAGGCCGCGGAAGGGCTGCGCGAGATCCTCGAGGTGGCCCGCGCGCTCGGGAGGATCTCCGATGAAGCCGAGCTGCTCGACCTGATCAACACCACCGCGCGCGACAAGCTCGGGTGCAATGTTTGCGCGATCGCGATCAAAGGCGACGACGGTGTCTTCAGGTACTCGGCGACATCGGGGTTGAGCGCTGAGGAGGACAGTGCCCTTCGCAGCCGGGTGCTCAGCCCGTCTGCATTCGAAGCGCTCCGATCTGCGGCGGTGCCCATTGGTGCGGTCTGCTGGGTCCCGCCTGGACATCCGGTGCGCGACAGGCCAGATGTGATCGCCGGCGTGCTCCCGTCTGGCTCATCGATCGCGCCGGGTGCCTCGCAGTGTGGCCCGCTGTTGTTCGCGCCTCTCATCGGCGTGGACGGCGAGCCGCTCGGGCTCTTGAATCCAGCTGACCCGCTGAACGGGCCCTTTCCCGGACCGCACCAGACCCTCTTGCTCGAGACGCTCGCCGAGCTCACCGTCGTCGGCCTCGAGATCGTTCGTGCCCGAGCCGTCGAGCATGCCGCGGTTGCGGTGGCGGAGGCGCAGCGCCGCCAGCTCGAGGACCTTCTTGCTGCGAGCGCGCAGATCCGTGGGTACTACTCATTGGACGAGGTTCTGCGCGAGATCGCGCTGGCGATGACGACCGCAGGAGGATTCAGCCGTGCCGCCATCTACCTGCGGATGCCCGACGACGCTCTGGTGGTCGGCGCGACTGTCGGGCTCACCGAAGCCGAGAGCAAGCAGCTGCGGGAGACCCCGGTGATGCTCGAGGAGTTTGCTCGGGTCATGCGACCGGAGATGCTGATGAGCCGCTCTTACTTTCTCGACCACCGCAGGTTCAAGATCCCGCCAGAGCTCAACGACAAGCTGAACACTCCGGCTGGCGACCGGGAGTGGTCAGACGGCCAATGGCACCCGGAGGACATGCTCACCGTGAAGATCGTCGACGTCGACGGCGATCTGCTCGGTCTCATCTCAGTTGACGAGCCGGTCAACGGACTGATCCCCGATCGAGCTCACGTCCAGGCCATCGAGTTCTTCGCCGACCAGTGCGCAGTGGCCGTCACCCACGCGCGCCGGTACGAAGAAGTGAGAGCGGAGGCGATGACGGACTCGTTGACCGGGCTCGCGAACCGGCGCGCGCTGGACGCTGCCGTGGTTCGTGCGATCGCCCGTGCGCGTCGCGATGCCGCATTGTGCACGGTGCTCTTCATCGACATCGACCATTTCAAGGACATAAACGATTCGCTCGGCCACGCCGTGGGCGACGGCGTTCTGCAGGCTGTCGGGAGAGGGCTTCGGGACCGTCTCCGTCGTGGCGATCTGCTGGCGCGCTACGGCGGTGAGGAGTTCGTCGCACTGCTTCCCGACACGGACCTCGAGGCCGCGGTGCAGGTCGCCGAGGTTCTCCGCAGCCGCATCGCGTCGCTTGACTTCGACCCCCTGACGGGCGGGCTGCCGGTGCGCGTCTCGATTGGCGTGGCGCAGCTCTCCGACAAGCTCATGAGCGCGGGGTCACCGGTCGCCGCTGCCGACGCGGCGATGTACGAGGCCAAGCGCCAAGGGCGCAACCGGGTCGTGGTCGGCCCCTGAAGCCGGTGGCGGCAGGGGCATCGGTGTCACGCACCAACCGCCGATCCCTCGAGCCGACCTGATCGGCTCCGGTCCCGGGGTCCGTCCTTGGACCGGCATCCAGACCTCGATCGCCGCCGAGTGGCCGCTCGTCTCGGCTGGCCTCGCGGTCATCTCGGCCGTCACCACCCGGGCGGCGCTCGTCGCACGCCGGAGCTACAGGACGGCCCGGGAGCTAGTCGTCCTTGGCTCCTGAGGGGCCCGGCCAGCACTGCGAAGCCCCTACGATGGCGGCTGTGACTGTTCCCGTCGGGCTCGAACAGCTGAGCTCTGAAGCGGCCAAGTACGGGGACGCTCCCTACCTGCTCACCGTGTCGGACGACGGACGCCCCCACGCAGTCTCGGTGCGGGTCAGCTGGGAGCAAGGCAACCTCGAGCTGTCCGGCGGAACCCGCTCGCGTTCGAACGCGTCGACGCGCCCGGACGTCACTTTGTTGTGGCCGGCGATCGAGGACGGGGGCTTCAGCCTCATCGTCGACGGCTCTGCGAGCGTCTCCGACGAGCGGATCGTGATACGGCCGGTGTCTGCCGTGCTCCACCGCTCGCTCGCCGCGAGCGCTGATCGCGAGGCCGGCTCGGAGTGCAGGCCGGTCTTGAGCCCCGAGCCAGGCACGTAGGAGAGCGTGCACGACCGCGGGTCGCTCGAGGCATTGCTATCGGGTGCCGGGTTCGTCGCGGCGGCGGAGGAGGCGGGCGAACTGCTCGCCTGCGCGGCCGGCGACGCCGAATTGCTCGAGTCGCTCGTCGGACGTCGGCTCACGGGCGAGCCGTTCGCCTGGATCACCGGGAGCGTCTCATTCTGTGGTTTGGAGGTCCGCGTCGATCCGGGTGTCTACGTTCCACGCTGGCAGAGCGAGCTCCTCGCGCGTCGCGCCGTCGAGCGCCTTCCAGCCAACGGCATAGCCATTGATCTCTGCACAGGCGCCGGCGCGATGGCCAAGGTCCTGGCCACGAGCCGCCCCGGTGCGCGGGTCGTCGCGTCCGACCTCGACGAGCGTGCCGTTGCCTGCGCGGCCGCCAACGGCGTGGAGGCCTACTGCGGCGATCTGTTCACCGTGCTGCCCCGCACGCTCGAAGGTCACGCCGATGTCGTCGTCGGAGTGGTTCCCTATGTGCCGACACCCGCGCTGGCACTGCTCCCGCACGACACACTCGTGTTCGAGTCGCCGCTGTCCTACGACGGTGGTCGTGATGGCACCGATGTCCTCCGGCGCGTTCTGACCGAGTCCCCCCGCTTCCTCCGGCGCGGCGGCGCTCTGTTGCTGGAGCTCGGAGGTGAGCAGGCGGACGCGCTCGGCGACGACCTTTCTCGACTTGGCTACGTCGACGCCGTCGTCCTCGTCGACCTGGCCGGTGAGGTCCGCAGCCTGGAGGCGACGTTCCGAGAACGGAGCTGAGAGTGCGCTCCGACGCGTCGGAGCGCCTGAGCCGAACGGCAGCGGGCCCTTCGGTTGTGTCGATCGGGCCGCGAGGCGGCGGAGGGCGCTCCGGCTGGAGATCAGGGTGCCGACGCGAGCACGTGTGCTACCGCGGCGGTGAGACGCCGAGCTGTCACCAAGTCGAGCATCTCGTTTGGCCCATGTGCGTTGCTGCCAGGCCCGATCACGCCGGTGACGAGGAACTGGGCTTCGGGGAACCGCGACGCGAGCTCGGCCAGAAACGGGATCGTCCCGCCTTCGCTCATCGTCCCCGCATGTCTTCCGAACAGAGCCTTGGAGGCCTCGTCGGTGGCGCGCGCAAGCCATTCCGCTTGTGGTGGCGCGTCGAAACCCCTCGCCGCGTTCACCACGACTGCTTTCACCCTCGCCCCTTGCGGCGGGTCCGCCGACAGCGTGCTGGCCACCGCCTCGGCGGCCCGGTCAGCATTGACAGCCGGAGGCAGCCGAACCGAGAGCTTCACCGTCGTGAAGGGTCTCAGCACATTGCCGCCATCTTTCACCGAAGGCACGCCGTCGATCCCGATCACGGCCAGCGACGGCATCCAGGTACGCCGAAGGAGCCGGTCGGCGCCAGCGCGACCGGAGAACTCGAGTGAAGGGACGGTCGGGAACTCGCCGAGAGCGGCCTCGCCGAGCTCGGCGGCCATCGCCTCGGCCGCGGCCCGGTACCGGGCGGGCGTTTCGGCGAGGCACTCCGGGACGAGGATCTCGCCGGTCGCCTCGTCCTCGATACGAGAAAGCAGCTGGCGGAGAAGTCGGAACGACGAAGGCACGATGCCGCCCGCGAGCCCGCTGTGGACCCCTTCGGAGAGCACCTCGACGTTCAGGGTGACCACGAGCGAGCCACGGAGCGAGCTGGTGCTCCAGAGCCGGTCGTAGGTGACGCACCCCGAGTCCAGGCACACGACGAGCCCGGGGCCCGGCACGCCTATGCGAGCCCCGACCTCTTCGAGGTACGGGCCGAGATGCGGGCTGCCGCTCTCCTCGCTCGCCTCGATGAGGACGACACACCGGCCGTGTGGCGCACCGGTTGCCGCGAGAGCCTCGAGTGCCCCGATCGCAGCGAAGATGGAGTATCCGTCATCAGCGGCTCCCCTGCCGTAGAGGCGCTCGCCCTCGCGCACCGCGACGAACGGGTCGAGTCCTTTCCTCCAGCTCCCGAGCGGTGGTTGTTTGTCGAGGTGGCCGTACAGCAAGGTGACGAGCCGGTTCGCGGCACCGGGTGTGGCCGGCACGTCCGCGATGATGGCGGGAGTCAAGCCCTCACGTTCGACGACCTCGACGGTGCAGCCCGGGAGTGGCCGCGAGGTGGCCCACTCGCAGAGCAGCCTGGCAGCGCGCCCGATCTCGCCGTTGTCAGCCCAGGCAGGGTCGAAGTCCGGCGAGAGACAAGGGATGGCTACGTAGGACGAGAGGGCGCCTACAACGCTGTCTTCCCAGAGATCGTCGACGTAGCTCGCGAGCACCCCGAGCCCGCTGGGAGAGCGATCCACAGACATTGCTCCTTGCAGCTCGAAAAAGCGGTGGCGAAGTCCACCAAGAGGTGGACAATAGGGCCATGAACCGTCGTCCGCTCTCGGCCATCGTGCTCGCTGCGGGCGAAGGCACGCGAATGCGGTCGGGCACGCCGAAGCCGCTGCACCGCCTGTGCGGGCGTCCGATGGTCCTGTACGTTCTCGACGCGCTGGCCGCGCTGACTGTGGAGCGCGTCGTGGTCGTTGTCGGCCATGGAGCGACCGAGGTCGTGAAGACCATCCAGGCCGAAGCTCCCCGGCACCTCGCCATCGAGTTCGTCGAGCAGTTCGAACCGCGCGGAACCGGCGACGCGGTCGCGGTGGCGCTCACGGGTCTGTCCGGCTCGTACGGGGCGGCTGACTTCGACGAGAGCGACGTCATCGTGCTGCCCGGCGACACGCCGCTTCTGGGACGGGCCACGCTCTCTTCGCTCGTCGAGGGCCATCGAGTCAACGGGGGTGCTGCGACGCTGCTCACCGCCCGGCTGGACCAGCCGAACGGCTACTCGAGAATCGTCCGCGACAAGGACGGGCGCGTGGCCCGGATCGTCGACGAACCTGACGCCACCGAGCAGGAGCGTCTGATCGACGAGGTCGCCACGACTGTCTACTGCTTCAGGCACGGGGTCCTCGCTCCGGCGCTGCGGCGGCTGTCGCCGTACAACTCGCTCGGCGAGTACTACCTGACCGACACGATCGCAGTCCTCCACGATGCCGGGTACGCGGTCACGACGGTCGTGGTGCCGGACCCGGTCGAGGCCCTCGAGGTGAACGACAGGGCTCAGCTCGCCGCTGCCGAGGCGGAGTTGAGGGCGCGCATCAACAAGCGATGGATGCGCCGCGGTGTCACGATGTGGGATCCGGAGCGGACCTACCTGGACGTGTCCGTTGGCCTTGCGGCGGACGTCACACTGCTGCCCGGAGTAATCCTGGAAGGCAGCACGACCGTAGGTGTCGGAGCGGTGCTCGGGCCCTCGGTCCACCTTGTCGACTGTGAGGTAGCGTCTGGGGCGACGATCAGCCACACGGTCGCTTCGAACGCGGTGATCGGCGAGCATTGCTCGGTCGGCCCCTACGTCGTCCTCGAAAAGGGGACGCGACTGGAGCGGGGCGAGCGGCGCGGGCCGTTCTTCGCACCGGGCGCCGACGGGACGAGCTGAGCGCGGGAGCAGCCTTCCGCCCTAGGCTTCCGCCGCGCGCCGCGCGCCGCGAGCATGCGGGTCGCATGTCCGGGGCACGAAGAGGAGGCGAGTCGTGGAGATGACGCCGAAACGGCGGCTGGAGCTGGTCAGCGGCAAGACCCACCCCGGGCTGGCGGAGGAGATCGCCTCCTGCCTGGGGGTCACCTTGAGCGAGACCAACATCCGCAGATTCGCCGACGGCGAGATCCACTGCCGTTTTGACGCGTCCATGCGTGGTGCGGACATGTTCATCGTGCAGACCCACGCGGGGCCGGTGAACGACTCCATCATGGAGCAGCTGATCATGGTCGACGCCGCCAAGCGCGCATCGGCGCACCGGATCACCGCCGTCTGCCCCTACTACGGGTACTCACGCCAGGACCGCAAGGCTACGGGCCGCGAGCCGATCACGGCCAAGCTGATCGCGGACCTGCTGTCGGCGGCCGGAGTCGACCGGGTCGTGAGCGTAGACCTCCATTCAGGCCAGATCCAGGGCTTTTTCGACGTGCCGGTCGACCATCTCACCGCGGCCCCGGTGCTGTTGGACTACCTGCGCCAGTACGGCGCGAGCGACCTCGTCGTCATCGCTCCGGACGCCGGCCGGGTGAAGGTCGCCGAGCGTTACAGCCAGTTGCTCGACACCGACCTCGCGCTCGTGCACAAGAGGCACCCCCGCGGGACCTACAACGAGGTGGAAGCGATGGACGTGGTCGGCACCGTGAAGGGCCGGCCGTGCGTGATCATCGACGACCTGATCGACACGGCCGGAACCGTGTGTGCCGCCGCCTACCGGCTCGTGGAGGCGGGCGCGACTGACGTCTGGGCCATGGCGACACATGCCTTGCTCTCGGATCCCGCGCTCGACCGGCTGAACGCTTCTCCTATCAGCCGTGTGATAGTCACCAACACGCTCCCTTTGCCGGTCTACTTACGGATCCCGAAGCTCGAGGTTCTCTCGATCGCGAAAATCGTCGCGGATGCGATCCACGCCGTGTTCGAGGACACTTCGGTGTCGGAGATATTCGGCGGTCAGAACCTTCTCTGAGATCTCGCGCGTGGCCTCGGAGGCGCCGTTCGAGCATCCGAGCCGAGCGGGCTCGCACGATCGCCTACAATCGGAGTCCTGCAGCGCAAACGCACCGTAGGTATGGGCGCGTCCGCCGCTGTACCAGCCCGTCTCATTCATCTGCAGGAGCGTCACATGGCCGAGATCACACTCAACGTCGAGTCGGGTCGCCCACGGGGCACGCGGCCGAGCGGACGACTCCGCGCAACGGGGAAGATCCCCGGTGTCGTGTACGGGCACGGCATGGCCCCGATACCTGTGGCCATTGGTGCCCGCGACCTTCGAGCAGCGCTGACGACCGAAGCGGGCCTCAACGCGCTGCTCAGCTTGAGGATCGGGGACACGACGCACCTTGCGATCGCAAAGGTGCTCCAGCGCCACCCGGTGCGACAGACCGTGACGCATGTCGACTTCCAGGTCGTGCGGCGTGACGAGATCGTCACGGCCGAAGTCCGCATCGCCCTGATCGGCGACTCCGAGGCGGTGCACCGTGTCGAGGGCACCATCGACCAGGAGATGCTGAGCCTGCAGATCAAGGCCAAGCCCGGCGACGTCCCCGTGGTCATCGAGATTGACATCTCCGCTCTCGATGTGGGTGACTCCTTGCGGGTCTCGGACCTCGTGCTTCCCGAGGGAGTGACGACCGACGTCGATCCCGAGGCCGCCGTCGCGATCGCGCACATGCCGCGCGCTCTCGAGCCCGAGCCCGAGGCCGAGCCAGCCGAGGCAGCCGCCGGAGGCGAACAGCCAGCCGCTTCCGACGAAGGCTGAGAGCGGGCAAGCTGTTCCGAGGTATCCGCGCCGTTCGTTCCCGCGCCGTTGGCGGGGACCGAGAGCACGTGGCTTCCGCCGACCTGCTCGCGGTTGGGCTGGGCAACCCGGGTGCTGAGTACGAGGGGACTCGGCACAACGCCGGTGCCGAGGCCGTGCGCCTGGTCGCGCGGCGCCACTCTGAGAAGCTGCGCGTCGAGCGGGGCTCGAGCGCCGAGGCCGCCGTCGTCCGGATCGGTGGCAAGACTCTCGCGTTGGCGGTCCCCCAGACTTACGTGAACGAGTCCGGCATCGCGGTGAGGGCCCTCGTACGGCGGTACCTCGGCGCTGAGGAGGCACAGGGCTCCGGCGAGGGCGGTCGCGGCCGTGGCCCCCTCGTCTTTGCTCCCGGCTCGCTGGTGATCGTCCACGACGAGCTGGACCTCGAGCCGGGCGTGGTCCGCGTCAAGCTCGGGGGAGGAACCGCAGGCCACAACGGGCTTCGCTCGATCCAGTCGCATCTCCGCCATCTCGAGTTCGCCCGGGTCCGCATCGGCGTCGGCAAGCCCCCAAGCCCGGCTACCGGGGCGGACTACGTGCTGAGGCGGGCGCCGCGTGCCGACCGGGACCTGATCGCGGTAGCCGTCGAGGTGGCAGCCGACGCGGTCGAGTGCCTGCTCCTGGAAGGAACTGAGGTGGCGTTGAACAGGTTCAACACGCGGCCTTGAGCCAAGTGCCGATGAGCCTCCGACCGCTCGCGGCCCTTCCCGGCCTGCTCGCCGGCGAGGCCGTCATCGCCGAGCTTCTCGGCGTCGACGACGCAATTGTCGCGGTTCCCGAGTCGGCGCGATCGGTCGTGCTGGCCGCGCTTGCCGAGCTGAGCACCTCGCCGACCGTGCTCGTCGCGACCGCGACCGCCCGAGAGGCCGAGCAGCTCGTGCACGACTTGGTGCCGTTTCTCGGTGCCGACGCAGTGGAGCTCCTGCCGGCGTGGGAGACCCTTCCCTTCGAGCGGGTGTCGCCCGCGACCGAGACGATGGGCCGCAGGCTTCGCACGATGTGGCGCCTGCGACACGGCTCGGCGGGTGGCTCACAGCATGCGACCCGTGCAGTCGTTGCCCCGATCCGCGCACTTCTGCAAAGGCTCGGCCCGAGAGTCGAAGACGCCGAGCCGGTCGTGGTCCGCCTGGGTGCGGACCTGGACCCCGCCGACCTCGTGGCGCGCCTGGTCCACGCCGGGTACCGGCGCGAGTACCAGGTCGAGGCGCGGGGAGAGCTTGCGGTCCGGGGCGGGATCGTGGACGTCTTCGGGTCGACGGCGAACCTTCCGATCCGCATCGACCTGTTCGGCGACGAGGTCGACCGGCTGACGGAGTTCGAGGTTGCTGGCCAGCGCTCGGTCGCCGATCTCGAGCAGGTCGAGCTCTTCGGCTGCCGCGAGGTGGTGCTCACCAATGAGGTGCGCGAGCGTGCTCGGCTCCTGTCGCAGGACGCGCCGTTCGCCCGCGACAACTTCGCGAGGATCGCGGATGGGGAGCTCTTCGACGGCATGGAGTCGTGGCTGCCGTGGCTCAGCGCCGACGAGCACCTCATCACCGACCTCCTCGACGGGCGCTCCCGGGTCGTGCTCGTCGAGCCGCGGCGCCTGCGTGACCGCGCGGCCGAGCTCTTGGACGAGGAGGTGGCGCTAAGCGAGAGCCTGGCGACGACCTGGGGGCTCCAGGCGATTGACGTCACCGCCGGGATGCCGAGGCTCCACCTCGGCTTCGACCGCCTCTTGCAGCACACCTCCGCCAAGGTCGCGTCGCTGCTCCCTGTCGCCGAGAGCTCGAGCACGGTCACGCTTCAAGCCTCGGGCTGGCCACCGGTGCTGGGCGATTCCGCCGGTCTCGCCCGCCGCCTGGGTGAGCTCGCCCACGCAGGCCACCGGATCGTCATCTGCGCCGACGGCCGTGGCAGTGCGGAACGGATGGCGGCCGTGCTCGACGGCGAGGGTCTCTCCTGCGGCCTGCTCCTCGACGAGCCGCAGGACCAGCTCGACGTCGAGATCCGCCGCCCCGGCGTGCACATCGTCGTCGCACCGTTGGACCGTGGAGGTCTCATCTCCTCCTCGAAGCTCGCCATCGTCGCCGAACCGGACGTGACGGGGCGGCGGCGGCCGCACCGCCAGGCGCGGCCGCGACCGCGCGCGACGGAGGGTTTCTTCGACGACCTCGCCCCGGGCGACTACGTCGTCCACAACGTGCACGGCGTCGCCCGCTTCGCCGGCATGGTGACCCGGTCGATGGCTGGCGCCGAGCGCGACTACCTGCTTCTCGAGTACCGCGGCGGCGACAGGCTCTACCTGCCCTCCGAGCAGATCGACGCCATCACGCCCTACACCGGCGGCGAATCGCCGGCGCTCAACCGGATGGGCGGGGCGGAGTGGTCCCGCCAGAAGGCTCGGGTGCGCGCCGCGGTCCGGGAGGTGGCAAAGGAGCTCGTCGAGTTGTACCGGCGCCGCCGGACCACTCCCGGCCACGCGTTCGCGCCCGATACACCCTGGCAGACCGAGCTCGAGCAGGCCTTCTTCTATCCGGAGACCCCGGACCAGCTCAAGGCGATCGACGACGTGAAAGCCGACATGGAACAAGCCGTGCCGATGGACCGGCTCGTCTGCGGAGATGTCGGCTTCGGCAAGACCGAGGTCGCAGTGCGTGCGGTGTTCAAGGCGGTGCAGGACGGGCACCAGGCCGCCATCCTCGTGCCGACGACGCTTCTCGCGCAGCAGCATTTCCAGACGTTCTCCGACAGGTACGCGCCGTACCCGATCCGAGTCGAAGTCCTGTCCCGTTTCCTCACCTCCTCGGAGGCACGCAAGGTCGTCGACGGCCTGGCCGACGGGTCGGTCGACGTCGTGATCGGGACCCATCGCCTCCTCACGCCCGACGTCCGTTTCAAGAGGCTCGGTCTTCTCGTAGTCGACGAAGAGCAGCGCTTCGGCGTCTCCCACAAGGAGGCGATCAAGCAGCTGACAATCGGCGTCGACGTCCTGACCTTGACCGCGAGCCCGATCCCCCGAACGCTCGAGATGAGCCTGACGGGAATCCGCGACCTCTCGCTCATCACGACCCCGCCATCGGAGCGCCAGCCGATCCTCACCTATGTGGGAGAGCACGACGAACGCGCCGTCGCCGAGGCGATCCGGCGAGAGCTGCTGCGCGAGGGCCAGATCTTCTATGTCCACAATCGTGTTCACGACATCGAGCACGTCGCCGCCGAGCTGCGGAGGCTCGTCCCCGATGCCCGGATCGCCGTCGCGCACGGCCAGATGGACGAAGGGACCCTCGAGCAAGTCGTGCTCGACTTCTGGGCAGGGGCCTACGACGTGCTGGTCTGCACGACGATCATCGAATCGGGCATCGACATGCCCTCGGTCAACACCCTCGTGGTGGACCGGGCCGACCGCCTCGGTCTCGGCCAGCTCCACCAGCTGCGCGGCAGGGTCGGGCGTGCAGGCAGGCGTGCTTACGCCTACCTGATGTTCCCTCCGGACCGAGTCCTCTCCGAGCAGGCCTACGAGCGGCTCCGGACGATCGGCGAGCACACCGAGCTCGGATCGGGGTTCAAGATCGCGATGCGCGATCTGGAGATCCGGGGCGCCGGGAACCTGCTCGGCAGGGACCAGTCGGGCCATATCGCGGCGGTCGGTTACGACCTGTACGTCCGGCTCGTGGCCGAGGCCGTCTCGGAGCTGAAGGGCGAGCCGATCCGCGTCCCGGTGGACATCACCGTCGACCTGCCGGTCGACGCGTTCCTGCCGCCGGAGTACGTGGAGCGTGAGGACCTGCGCCTCGAGGCTTACCGCAGGCTGGCGGAGGTTCGCGATCCCGCCGCGGTGGAGGACCTGCGCACGGAATGGCTGGACCGTTACGGCCCGCTGCCTCGGGAGGCGGAAGCCCTCGTCGCCGTCGGGCGCTTGAGGGCCGAGTGCGTCCGCACGGGCGTCACCGAAGTCACGGCGCCGGTTACCCGGCCCGGTGCAGGGGGCCCCGGGCGAAGCGGCGAAGCCGTTGCTCGCCTCGCGCCGATCCGCCTGCGGGCATCGGCCAGGGTGCGCCTCGGCCGCCTGCACCCCCGGGCGATAGTGAAGGAAGAGGTCGACCAGATCATCGTGCCCCTCCCTGCAGGGCCCGATCTCGCAGACCGGCTCGCCACGCTGCTGCGCGAGCTCGTACCGGCCGAGCCCAGCGGTGGTGAGCGTCCCGATCCCGATGCGGCAGCCGTTGCCGCGGCAGAGACGCTGGCGGCTGGCAACGGCGCCCGTCGCGCCCCTAGCATCTGAGAATCGTGAAGAGACTTCCCACCGCGCTGGCAGGCCTGGCAGCGCTCTGCGCCTTGATGTTCGGGCTCTCGGGGTGCAACGTGCGTTTCTCTCCCTACGCCGCTGTTGTCAACGGCTCTGAGATCTCCCAGACGCAGCTTCGCGCCGCCCTCAGCGCGGTCATGAACAATGCCGGCTACAAGTGCTCGATCGCATCCAGTGGCACGACGCAGATTGCGGGCGCCGGTGAGGGCACTTACAACGCCACCTTCGGCGCCACGGTCCTCTCGATCCTCATACAGGACAAGGTCGTCCGCCAGGAGGTCGCCCGGCTGGGGCTTCCAGAGCCGACGGGCATGGATCCCGTTGCTCTTGCTCAGATCCAGGCCGTCTCCACACCCGCGAGCGGCTGTCCGGGATCGGGCGCCTCGGTCCTCGCCGCGTTCCCCGCGTCCTATCGAAAGCTGCTGGTAAGGTTCCAGCTGGACGAGGACGCGCTGAGCGCTCGTCTGGCGGGCACAACGCTCAACCCGGGTCCGCTTGGCGCCTACGTAGCCCGCCACAAGACCGAGATGATGCTGGCCTGCATCTCGGTGATCGAGGTCGGCGCCAAGGCGACGGCCCTGTCCCTGCGGAGCCAGATTCTCGGCGGCGCCAGCTTCGCGGTCCTGGCCCGGGCTCACTCGATCGACTCGACTACCGCCCCCGAAGGAGGTGTCCTCGGGTGCATTCCAGACGCGGAATTCACCGCTCCGCTCAACAAGGTGATAGCGGGGTTGACCGTCGGTCGTGTCTCGAGCCCCATCTCGTTCAGCTCGGACTGGCTGCTCTTGCTGGTGAGCCGGCGGGAGCCGGAGACCTCCCAGCAACTGATCCCCAGCCTGGTCACCCAGGAGCAGAGTGCGTTGAACACGTACTTCCCCCGTCTCTTGGGATCGGCCAAGGTCGAGGTCGACCCTCAATATGGCACCTGGATCACCAAGGGGAGCCTTGCCCGGGTTCAGGCAAATGCCGGACCGCCGGCCGACGTCGTGCCCAACGCGGGCGCCAACGCCGGGCCGAAAGCCTCCGGCTAACGGACAGTCCGTCCTGCGCGCCCTTTGCCCTGAGCAGCACACCCGATGAGCGTTGAGCCGAACCGGCACCCGAGGGTAGTCGCCGTCGGCCTCGGTCCCGCCGGGCCCGAGCACACCACGCCGGCAGCCGTCGAGGCGCTCTCGCGCGCCCCAGTGGTGTTCCTGCGCACGTCGCGCCATCCCGCCGCCACGAGGTGGCTCGAGCTAGCGAGCGTGGTCAGCCTCGATCACTGCTACGAGGCGGGAGCGACCTTCGACGAGGTGTACACGTCGATAGTCGATATCGTGCGTGCCGGGGCGGCCGAGCACGGCCGGGTCGCTTACGCGGTTCCCGGGTCGCCGGTCGTTGCCGAGCGCACCGTCGAGCTCTTGCGCTCCGAGGAGTCGATCGAGCTCGAGGTCGTCCCCGGCCTGTCCTTCTGCGATCTTGCCTGGGCGCGGCTCGGCATCGACCCGATCGAGGCCGGCGTCAGGTTGGTGGACGCGGAGAGCTTTGCCGTCCAGGCCGCCGGCGACGCCGGGCCGCTGCTCGTCGGGCAGTGCTGGTCACAGGCCGTGCTCTCCTCGGTCAAGCTCTGTTTCGACATCGATCCCGGGCCGGCGATCCTCCTTCACCACATGGGCCTGGCAGACGAGGCCATCGTCGAGGTCCCGTGGTCCGAGATCGACAGGACGCTCGAGGCCGACCACCTGACGTCGTTGTACGTGCCCCACCTCGCGGTGCCTATCGCACGGGAGCTGACGCGCCTCGCCGAGCTCGTACGCGTGCTGCGCGACCGGTGCCCGTGGGACCGCGAGCAGACGCATCACTCGCTCGTGCCGCACCTGCTCGAGGAGACCTATGAGGCCATGGAGGCCATCGAGGGTTTGGGAGACGACCCGGCCGGCGCTCCACCCGCAGCGGCCGCCCATGTGTCAGAAGAGCTCGGGGACCTCCTGTGCCAGGTGCTGTTCCACGCGACGCTTGCTGAGGAAGAGGGCTTGTTCAACCTGGCCGATGTCGCGAGGAGCGTCCACGACAAGCTCGTGGTGCGCCATCCGCACGTGTTCGGCGACGTGACGGCGACCACGCCGGGCGCCGTGCTCGCGAACTGGGAACGCAACAAACATGCCGAGAAACAACGCACGCACCTGTTCGAGGGAATCCCCGCCGCGATGCCGGCCCTGGCGAGGGTTGCCAAGGCCGAGCGCAAGCTGGCAAGCGTGGGGCTTGGCTGGCCTACGACGGGACTGGACGCCGGAGCGCTGGTCACTGCGTTGGCCGGAATGCTGGTGCTCACCGACCCGAACGCTGCTGTCGAGCCGGGCACGGCCGCGGCCGTCGGCTCTTTGCTGTTGGAGGAGGCGAGGCTCGTCGCGCACTGGGGCGAGGACCCTGAGTCGCTCGTGCGCCGGGCCCTCGAGCGCCTGGGCGCCAGGCTGGCAGCGGCAGAAGCAGCCGCCAGGGACTCCGGGTCCGACCTCGGCTCGTTGGATCCCGCCGTTCGTCTCGACTTGTGGCGCTCGGCAAACGTCGAGCCCTGAGGTCCCAAGCCGCGCCCGAGTGCTGTTGGCACAGTGGGGTCCTGTCACTTTGCTAACTTGGATCACACCTTTCACAGGAGACACAGGCAGTGAGCCGGATAGTGCACCTTTCCGCACGGGAGGTCCTCGATTCCCGGGGCAACCCCACTATTGAGGTGACATGTCGCCTCGACTCGGGTGCGGCAGGGAGCGCGATGGTGCCTTCCGGCGCGTCGACGGGCCGTCTTGAGGCCGTCGAGCTGAGAGACGGCGGCGAACGTTACGGCGGCAAGGGCGTGCGCAGAGCGGTGGGACACGTGAACGGGGAGATCGCCGGCACCCTGTGTGGTCTCGAGGCCTATGACCAAAGGGCGGTCGACCTGGCGCTGATCGATCTCGACGGCACCGCGGACAAGTCCCGCCTCGGGGCGAACGCGATCGTCGGCGCCTCTCTCGCCGTCGCACGCGCGGCCGCCTGCGATGCTGCGGCGCCGCTCTACCGCTATGTCGGAGGAGTCGACGCCCACGTCCTGCCGGTGCCCATGATGAACGTGCTGAACGGTGGCGCGCATTCGGACAACAACGTCGATTTTCAAGAGTTCATGATCGTCCCGGTCGGCGCCGCGTCGTTTGCCGAGGGAGTCCAGTGGGGTTCAGAGACCTACCATGCACTTCACCGGGTCCTGCGAAGCCGCGGGCTGTCCGGATCGGTCGGCGATGAAGGCGGTTTCGCCCCGGACCTCGAGACCAACGAGGACGCGCTCGAGATGTTGGTGGACGCGATCGGGGCCGCCGGGCGGGTGCCCGGCGATGAGGTCGCGCTGGCGCTGGACCCGGCATCGAGCGAGCTGTGGCGCGACGGCGCCTATGAGCTCGAAGGCGAGGGCCGGACCCTCTCCTCCGATGAGCTCGTCGCCTACTGGGTCGACCTCGTCGACCGTTACCCCATCATCTCGATCGAGGATGGAATGGCCGAACAGGACTGGGAGGGATGGGTGGCGCACACCTCTGCTCTCGGCGGTCGCATCCAGCTCGTAGGCGACGACGTCTTCGTCACGAGTGCCGAGAGGCTCGAACGGGGGATCGCGGCCGGCGTGGCGAACGCCATTCTCGTGAAGGTCAACCAGGTCGGAACCCTGACCGAGACGCTGGCCACCGTGGCAGCCGCGACACGCGCGTCGTACCGGTCCGTGATCTCACATCGGTCGGGTGAGACCGAGGACACTTTTGTCGCCGATCTGGCGGTCGCGACGAATTGCGGCCAGATCAAGACGGGCGCGCCGGCCCGATCCGACCGTGTCGCGAAGTACAACCAGCTCTTGCGAATCGAGGAGCAGCTCGGCGGATCGGCCGAGTACCCGGGAGAAGCCGCGTTCGCCGGGTCTCATGGAGGCGGCCAGTCATGATCCGACGAGCCCGGTTGTTCTTCTTTGCGGCGTTGCTGGTCGCCGTGGTCATTCTCGTGGCCAACTTCCCCCTCGGCGCGCTCATCCAAGGGCGGTCGGCGGTCCGGGCCGAGAGTGCACAGCTCGTGGCGTTGCAAGCGGAGAACCGGGCGCTTTCCTCACAAGTGCGGGCTCTGCACGATCCGGCGACTGTCGGTCGGATCGCTCACCGGGAGTACGGCTTGATCACCCGCGGCCAGCGATCCATAGTCGTGCTGCCCGGGCCGGCAGGGTCCTCTTCTTCCACACCCGACCCGCTCGCGAACAACCCGATCCCGTCCTCCGATCTCCTGCCGAGCGACGCGATCCTCGGTCCGAGCGCGAGGGCCGCACAACCACTGGCGCGCGAGCCGGGCTTTTGGCACCGCGTGCTCGACAGCTTGGAGTTCTGGCACTCGCTGTTCTGATCGATGCCTGCCTGCTCTGTGTGAGTGGAACGCGGCTGGTCAAGTGCCATTAGCCTCGGGCGCCACGTAGTGGAGGTGATGGCTCGATGAAGGAAGTGATTGCGGACATCGACCGGTGGCAAGCCGCGGGCCGGCGCGTCGCGATCGCCCGGGTGATCGGCGTAGAAGGATCCGGGCCACGAGACCCTGGTGCCACGATGGCCGTGAGCGAGGACGGCGAGGTCGCGGGCTCGGTGTCGGGCGGCTGCGTCGAGGGCGCCGTGGTCGCCGAGGCGCTTTCGGTGCTCGAGAGCGGCACGCCCAGGGTGTGCACTTTCGGCTATTCCGACGACGAGGCCTTCGCCGTCGGGCTGACGTGCGGCGGCACGGTGCACGTCCTCGTGGAACCGCTCGACTGGTGACCAGGCGGGCCGGCCGGTGAGCGGCGAGCTCTATCGCGAGCTTCGTTCTGCGCTGCTCGGCGACGAGCCGGTCGTGCTCGCGACGGTCACCTCCGTCGAGGGCGCGGCCCGTGGGCACACTGCGCTTGCTGCCAAGCTCGTGGTCCGGCCGGACGGCCGGTGCCTCGGCACCCTCGGCGACGAGGAGCTGGACCGGATCGCGACGCGCGACGCCCTGGCCGCTCTCGACCGGGGTGTGATGGTGACCCGGCACTACGGCCCGCACGGGGAGGCACGGCGCGCAGAAGTCGCCGTCTTCATAGAGGTCTTCGCCCCGCCGGCGCGGCTCATCGTGTTCGGCGCCGTCGACTTCACAAGGGCCCTTGTCGAGGTGGGCAAGGTGCTTGGCTTCGCGGTCACGGTCTGCGACCCGCGCCCCGTCTTCGCGACGAAGGCCCGCTTCCCGCTGGCCGACGAGGTAGTTGTCGAGTGGCCGGACCGGTACATGGACCGGATCGGCCCCGAGCTCGGGCCTCGTGACGCCGTTTGCGTTCTCACGCACGACACGAAGTTCGACGTCCCCGCCATCCTCGGGACGTTGCGCACTCGGGCCGGTTATCTCGGAGCCATGGGCTCTCGGCGGACCCACGAGCAGAGATGGCTGCGCCTCCTCGAGGCCGGTGCCGACGAGGCCGAGCTGAACGAGCGCCTCATGAGCCCGATCGGTCTCGACATCGGCGCCCGCACACCCGAGGAGACCGCCGTGGCGATCTGTGCCGAGATCGTCGCCGTTCGCACCGGCCGGGCGGAGGGCTTCGTCACGCCGCTGCGCCGCGGGGCGGGCGCCATCCACCGGAGCTGACCACCGTTGCGCGGCACCTCGGGCGCCGCGCCCTGGCGGCTCGGGCGTTACGCTGCCAAGGATGTCTGTTGCTGCGGTGATCCTCGCTGCAGGGGCCGGGACTCGCTTCAACCGGGATGACCCCGGTGCCAGCCCAGGTGCGAAGTTGCTCGCCAAAGCGCGCGGCAAGCCACTGATCGCATGGGCGATCGACGCGGCCCTCGACGCTGAGCTCGACGAGCTTGTGGTCGTCTGCGGCGCCGTCGACCTGAGCGGGGTCGTGCCCGATGGCGCGACGCTGCTGCGCAACGAGGACTGGTCTCTGGGCCAGGCAACGTCACTGAGGGTCGCACTCGACTGGTGTGCCCGACAAGGCCACTTGTCGGCGGTGATCGGTCTCGGCGACCTTCCCGGGCTCACAGCGGACGCGTGGCGCGCCATTGCGGCAGCGCGCGGTGGCCCAATCGTCTTCGCGACCTACTTCGGCCGGCGCGCGCACCCCGTGCGGCTGGACGCCGAGATCTGGTCGCTGCTTCCCATCAGCGGCGACGAGGGCGCCCGATCCCTTGCCAACCGTCGACCGGAGCTCGTCACGGAACTAGCGTGCGAGGGCACGACGGTTGACATCGATACTCAGGAGGAGCTGCGACGATGGAACTGAATGACGAATTCGAGGTTCCGCTCCCAGTAACCGAGGCCTGGGAAGTGCTCACAGACGTCGAGAAGATCGTGCCCTGCGTGCCGGGAGCCGAGCTCCGGGAGGTGGAGGGCGGCGAGTCACGGGGCGTCATGAAGCTCAGAGTCGGGCCGACCACGGTGTCGTACCGGGGGGACGCTCACGTCGAGTCGCTCGACGCCGACGCGCGCAAGATCGTGCTGAAGGCGGAAGGTCGCGAGATCCGCGGTCAAGGAAACGTGGCCGCTGTGATCACGGCGACTCTCTCTCCTTCAGCGAAAGGCACGCTGGTCCAGGTAGCCACGGATCTTTCCTTCACCGGCAAGCTCGCCCAATTCGACCGGGACGAGCTGGCCGAGGTGTCGGGCAAGCTCGTCGCCGAGCTCGCCCGAAACTTGGAGTCGGCTCTTCCGGCTGAGCCCGAGGCTGCCACGCGAGGGCCGGTCGTCGAGGCCGAGGTCGAAGCCGAGGTCGCTGCCTACAAGGCCGAGATCGAAGCCGAGGTTGCTGCCGATGTGGTCGAGGCCGCCGAGGAGGCCTCCTACGTGGCCGATTCCCAGGACGCGGCCGGCGGCCGTGAGACCTACCTGTCGGCTGAGGAGCCGGCGGAGGAGCGGGAGTCGTTGTTGAAGCGACTCACGCCGTACCTGACCGTTGCGGGATTCCTTCTCATCGCGCGGATCGTCGTCTACTCGCTGCGCCGCCGCCGGCGGTGAGCCAAGGCGACTGGGAGGCCGTCGCCGGGCTGCTCGGAAGGGCGCCCCAAGGAAGCTTCGAGGTCGTCGTCCGCGACGCCGCCGGGGGGCCGGTCGTCATCTTGAACTCCCCGTTTCTGGCGGACGGCACGCCCATGCCCACGCGGTACTGGCTCGTGGGGCGGGCCGAGCGGGAGTCCGTCAGCCGGCTCGAGTCGACGGGCGGAGTGCGGGCCGCCGAGGCAGCGGTCGACGCCGCCGAGCTCGAGGCGGCCCACGCTCGCTACGGGGCACTCCGCGACGCGGCGGTGCCACCGGGGTACCGGGGGCCGAGGCCGACGGGTGGCGTCGGGGGGACCCGACGCGGTGTGAAATGCCTCCACGCTCATCTCGCCTGGTTCCTCGCGGGCGGCCCCGACCCGGTCGGCCGGTGGACCTGCGACAAGCTCGGCATCGATCCTGCTCAGTATCGCGTCACCCGATCGGGCGGCCGGGAACAGGCGGCCGGGACTGCCCGCGGGCCAGTTGCCGCGATCGACTGCGGAACCAACTCCACCCGGCTTCTCGTGGTTGACACCGCTGGGCGTCCTCTCGAGCGGTTGATGCGGATCACCCGCCTCGGTCAGCAAGTCGACCGTGACGGGCTCCTCGATGAGAAGGCTATGCAGCGGACCATCGACGTTCTCGCGGAGTTCCGCCGCGTGATGAACCACCATGACGTGACGCGGGCACGGGCCACTGCGACCGCGGCGGCCCGTGACGCCAGGAACACCGGTGAGTTCGCGCGGCGCGTGACGGAGGTCCTCGGGACCGCGCCGGAGGTGCTCGGAGGCGAGGAGGAGGGTCGGCTCACCTATCTCGGAGCGACGGCGGACCTCGATCCCGCCGGAGGTCCCTACCTCGTTGTCGATGTCGGCGGCGGGTCCACCGAGCTGGTGGGAGGCCCGGCGACGGCCCCAACCGCCGTGTCGCTCGAGATCGGTTGCGTGCGCGGCACGGAACGGTTCCTCGAGCACGATCCACCGCTCGCGAGCGAGCTGGGAGCTTTGAGGGTGCACGTGCGCCAACTCGTGAGGGATGCGGTCGGGGCACACCCTGAGCTCGTTGGCGCTGCACACCTGATCGGCGTCGCGGGCACGGTGGCCGCGCTCGTTCGCCTCGACAAGGGGATCCTCGTCTACGACAGGAGCCGTGTCCATCACGCCCAGCTGAGCCTTGCCGCGATAGAGCGGCTTGTCGGCGAGCTGGCCGCCGTACCGCTGGAGCGCCGTCTCGAATGGCCGGCGCTGGAGAGCGAGCGGGCGGATGTGATCATCGGCGGCGCCTCCGTTCTGGCTGAGACCATGGTTGCCCTCGGCTTCGAAGTGCTGACCGCATCGGAGTCGGACCTGCTCGACGGGATCGTCGCAGAATTGCTCACCGGCTGAGCGGGCGGCGTCGCAGGTCTGCCGGGCCCGGGCTTCGGGTGAGCCCTGGAGCGCTCGTCCGGCGGCCAGCTCCTAGGTGCTCGTCTCCCGGTCCGCGAGCGCCGCGCCCGCCTGATCGGCGATGAAGGCAGCGACGAGCAGGCGGTCGGATGACACCGGCGCGCCGGGCGTCGGGGCCATGACGAAGCGCCCGAAGGTTTCGCCGCGATAGCGGACGATGAGCTCGACTTCCCGCCCCGGCAAGCCCGTCACCTGGGCGCCCCAACGCAGCCCGCCCAGAGCGACCACGCCGAAGTGCTCGATGCGGGTCGGGTGGCCCTCCGACATCTCGGTCTCGAAACGGCAGTCCTTCAACCCGAGCAGCGTTGTCAGTTCAGCGGCCGCGCGCGCGACGACGTACTCCGCCGGCTCGCCTGAGGCAACCATCCCGGTGAAGTCGTGGATGAGGGCCACATTCTTGGCTTCTTCGGCGGCGTCCTCCCGGTGGCCGCGACTGCGGGCGGCTATCTCCGTTATCGCGAGGCCCACCACCAGCAAGCTGATCTCGGTCTGGAGGTCGGGCCGGTACGTGATGTTGAACGTCTCATACGGCTTGGTGAGGAAGAAGTCGAACCAGGCAGCCGACGACAGCGCGGCGAGAAAGCCGGCGAACCGATTGCCGAATGAGCCGACAGCGACGACGACCAGGACCAGCACGAGCGCCGAGGCGGGCAGTGCGAAGTCGGTGCGGAACGGCACCAGCGCGGCAGAAACCGCGACCGGGAGAAGCAGGCCACACGAGGTCGCTATCCATCCCTTGTCGAGTGCCTGAAACCAGCGCCTCATCGCGCGACGCTCCATGAGAAGAGCACGACCCTGACGCTAGCGCCGCGGACTCTGCTGATCATCCAGGAGTGAGCCGGAGCAGCGGGATCACGTAGTTCACGCGCTCAACTGCGGTGTGGGTCAACGTGCCGGATGTACACGTGAGGCTGCCGGATCTGCGACGATAGAGCCGTGAGCAACCGTGACAGAAGGCGGAGCTGACATGGCCGAACTGACAGTTTCCGGCATCTCGACGGAGTTGGTGGGTCGACGCGTCCGCCTTCGTCCGTTGCGTGAGGACGACCACGAAGCCTGGAGCGAGGTGCGCTCCCGCTGCCGGGACTGGCTTCTTCCCTGGGAGCCGCGTGCGGCCGGTGCGCCCTATTTGTCGGAAGACCAAACGACCTTCATCACTCGCTGTTCGATGCGTGAGCGCGAGAGGCAATTGGGCACCGGGTACGGTTTCGGGATCTTCGCGATGGGGCGCTTTGTCGGCGAGGTGAACATCTCCTCGGTTGCCCGAGGGGCCTTTCAGAACGCCTACGTCGGCTACTGGATCGATCAGGCGCAGGCAGGGCGCGGCTATGTGCCGGAAGCTTGCGTGTTGCTGTTCCGCTTTGCATTCGAGGAGATCGGGCTCCATCGACTTCAGATCTCGATCATCCCGCGCAACCGTCCGAGCCGCCGGGTCGCTCAGAAGCTCTGGTTGCGTGGCGAGGGCATCGCCCTTCGTTACCTCGAGATTGACGGACGGTGGGAGGACCACGTCCGCTATGCCATCACAGCCGAGGAATGGCTCGAACGCCGAGACCGGTACTCCCGCCAGTGGCTGGCCGGATCGGCTAGCTGGTAGCTCGCCGGCTCACCTCTGGCGGCAAGACGACCGCCCGGCCCGCTGTCAGGGTTGGCCGGCTGAAACGAAGCCCGGCCAGTACATCGGGTAATAGGCGACGTTCGTCCCGACTTCTGCCGCCTGGATGATCGTCTGGGTTCCATATGGTCCGGAGCCGACGTACATCGCGACGTGCGTGATCGGCAAGGCGCCATCGTTGGCAAAGTGGTAGAAGAGGAGGTCGCCCGGCTCGATGTCCGCCAGGGTGACTGGGGCGGACTCGTCATCTTGGATGGTCGCCCCGTGCAACAAGTCGACTCCCGCCGCGGCCCACGCGAGCATCGTAAGTCCCGAGCAGTCGACGCCTTGGCGGCTCGCTCCGCCCCACACGTAGGGCACCCCCAAGTAGGACTCCGCTGCTGCCACGGCCTGGAGACCTTGCGTGTTCGTTCCAAACGGAACAAGCGGTTGTCCGTATCCGGGCTGACCGCCACCGGTCCCTGGCCCATAGGGCCAAGCTCCGCCCCCGCCCGTGCCGCCGCCCCCGCCCGTGCCGCCGCCCCCGCCCGTGCCGCCGCCCCCGCCCGTGCCGCCGCCCCCGCCCGTGGTGCCGCCCCCGCCGTTGGCGTGATCGTGCTTGGCGGCGGCCGCGGCCGCGGCCCTG
>Ga0224558_1000812_pt1 | contig 35797 bp, 23 predicted proteins | sample 714S32024metaG_FD_180682 | JGI IMG/M metagenome (GOLD analysis project Ga0224558, IMG submission 180682) | Peat soil microbial communities from Stordalen Mire, Sweden - 717 S3 20-24 | ecosystem: Environmental > Terrestrial > Soil > Wetlands > Peat | place: Sweden: Norrbotten County, Stordalen... | reverse complement strand
GCGGCGCAACGGCCTTGAGCACCGTTGCCGGCACCAACACGCCGGTGGGCGCGTATGACATTGTGGCGGCCGCCGGCAATCTCAACGCCACCAATTACGCCCTGAGTTTTGTCAACGGCACATTGACAATCAACGCGGCGCCCTTGTCGATCACCGCCACGGACGCCACCCGCCAGTATGGCGCGACCAACCCGGTCTTTGCGGCCACGATGCAGGGGTTTGTCAATGGTCAGGGAGCGAGCGCTCTGGCCGGGACGTTGTCGATCACAACTTCAGCGAGCCAGACCACCCCGGTTGGCGCGTATGCGATCATCCCGTCGGGCTTGAGTTCGACCAATTACTTGTTGAGTTATAGCAACGGCGTCCTCACTTGCACCCAGGCGCCGCTCAACGTCGCGGCCAATAGCGCCATCCGCCAGTATGGAACGCCCAACCCGGTGTTCGGCGGAACGATCAACGGGCTGCTCAACGGCGATCCGATCACCGTTCAGTACAACTGCGTGGCAACTCAGTCCAGCCCCGCGGGCAGCTATGCCATAGTGCCCAGCCTCAATGATCCCGACAGCAAGGCGGCGAACTACGCCGTCGCAATCCAAAACGGCACACTCACGATCACCGTGGCTTTGATACCGACTCCGGCGCCTGTCCTCTACGTTGTTGGCAACCCGCCAGTGTTCATTGATACCAACGCCTCGGTCGCCGACGGCGGCGGCCTCAACTTCAGCGGCGCATTATTGACCCTTACGATCATAACCAATGCCAACGCCGGGGATGAACTCGCCGTCGAATCTCAGGGGAATGCCGCCGGCCAGATCGGCGCGCAAGCCACCAATGTCACTTACGGCGGCGCGCCATTGGCAACGTTCACCGGCGGCGCCAATCTCAACCCGCTGGTGTTCCTGTTTAACACCAACGCCAACGCTCAGTCCGTCACCGCGTTGATGCGGCAATTGACGTTTGCCACGGACAACACCGGCACCAATTATCGCGTCATCCAAACGGCGCTGACCGTCGGCGACAACACGGTCGTGGCCCAATACGTCGTCACGCTGGACCGTCCGCCTGTCGCCAGCAATGACGTGGTCACGGCCGCGCAAGGGCAAACCATCCAAATCATCTTCAGCCAGGTCTTGACCAATGTCTATGATGCGGACGGCCATGCGCTGACAATTGCCGACTTCAGCGACCTCTCCGCCAACGGCGGACGGGTGAGCACCAACGACACGAGCTTCACCTACGTTCCGCCAAGCGGATTGACCAGCCAGGACCGCTTTGCCTACATCGTTGCGGATGGCCACGGCGGAGAGTGCGTGGGGATCATCATCATCAACTTCATGTCCACCAACAGCCTCAAGATCACTGCGTCGGCTGGAGAACGCACGGGCGCGAAACTCACCATGGCCGGAGTTCCGAATCAAACATATCTGATCCAGGCGTCAACGAACCTCGTGAATTGGACGACCCTGAACACCGTCACGGCGGACCCTGAGGGCATCATCGAATTCCTGGATTCAGCGGCAATGGATTATCACTATCGGTTCTACCGCGCGGAGGCGCAGTAACCCCCCGATTGATGAAGGCAGGATGAAGAAGGAATATCCAGGCGCGCGCAGGCTTGAGTTTCCGCTGGTATTCCTTCTGTTGGCGGCGGGCATCGTCACTGTCGGCTGGCTTTATTGCCGGAATTACGAGAAGCAATTCAGGATCGGGATCGAGCGACAGATTTCCGTCATCGCCGATTTGAAGGCGGAGGATCTGACGCAGTATCGCAAGGAGCGGCTGGAGGATGGCTCCATGTTCTTCCAGAACGCCCCCTTCGCCGCGCTGGTGAGGCGGTTTCTGAAAAAGCCGGAGGACGCGGAGGTCCAACGCCAGATTCAGACATGGCTCGGAAACTGCCGGCCCTACTACGACGAGGTTCGCCTGCTGGACCCGCAGGGCGTAACTTGCCTGTCATCGCCCGGCGGAGGGCTGGCTGTTTCCGCCTGTGTGGCCAAGGGCCTTCCAGATGTTCTGAGATCGGGGCAGGTGACGATTCAAGACTTCTATCGCAGTGAACACGACCAGCGCATCCATCTGGGCGTCTTGGTCCCGATTTTCGATGAACAGGACGCCCATCGGCCATTGGGCGTTTTCTTTCTGCGCATTGATCCGGAAACCTATCTTTACCCCTTCATCAAACGCTGGCCAGCGGCCAGCCTGACCGCCGAGACATTGCTCGTGCGCCGGGAAGGCAACGAGGCCGTTTTCCTGAATGAACTCCGGTTCCAGACCAACAGCGCGCTGAACCTGCGCAGACCTTTGGATCGCCGCTCGCTGCCCGCGGCTCAGGCCGCCTTGGGCCGGGAGGGCTTCATGGAAGGCAGTGACTACCGGGGCGTGCGCGTGGTGGCGGTCTTGCGCTCCATTCCGGATTCGCCCTGGTCGCTGGTCGCACGCATGGACGCCGCGGAAGCGTTTGCGCCGATGACCCGGCAACTCTGGCAAGTGGCCGTCATGACCGGAGCTTTGCTATTTGGCGCGGCGGCCTTCATATCCCTGCTCTGGTGGCAGCAGCGCGTCCGGTTCCACCGGGACGAAGCCAGGTCAACGGAAGCGTTGCGAGTCTCGGAGGTCCGGTATCGCCGGCTCTTTGAGGCGGCGCAAGATGGCACTTTGATCCTCAACACCGAGACCGGAATGGTCATAGATGTGAATCCTTACCTTATCAAGTTGTTGGGCTATTCGCGGGAGGCGTTTCTGGGCAAGAAAATCTGGGAGCTGGGCTTCTTGAAAGACATCGTCGCCAACCAGGCCAACTTCACCGAACTGCAGCACAAGAATTACATCCGCTACGATGACAAGCCGCTGGAAACCAGCGACGGGCGGCGGATCGCGGTGGAGTTCGTCAGCAACGTGTTTCAATGCGGCGAAGAGAGAGTGACGCAATGCAACATCCGCGACAACACGGAGCGGAAGCGGGCTGAGGAGGAAATCCGCAAGGCCCATTCAGAGCTGGAGCAGCGCGTCGTCGAACGCACGGCGCAACTGCAAGCCGCCAACCAGGAACTGGAAGCATTCAGTTATTCCGTCTCGCACGATTTGCGCGCGCCCCTGCGCCACATCATGGGCTTCTCGGATTTGCTGCGAGACGAGGCCGGCGCGTCGCTCTCCGAAAAAGGCCTCTCTCATCTGACAACCATCACGCGCTCGGCGGAACGGATGGGGGGATTGATTGATGACCTGCTGGCGTTCTCGCGCGCCGGGCGTGTGGCATTGCAAAAGACAAATGTCAACCTCGATGAGTTGGCGCGGGAGACGATGGGCGAATTCCAGGAGGACACCCAGAAGCGGGGCATCGTCTGGAACATCCACCCGATGCCCGCGGTGCGCGGCGACCACGCCCTGCTGCGCCAGGTGTTCGCCAATCTGTTCGCCAACGCGGTGAAGTTCACCAGCCATCGCGCGATGCCTGAGATCGAAATGGGTTGCACACCCGATACGAACGGGGAAACCGTGATTTTTGTTCGCGACAACGGCGCCGGCTTCAATCCGCGTTTTGCGAATAAACTCTTCGGGGTCTTTCAACGCCTGCACAGCGCCGCGGAGTTCGAGGGCAACGGCATCGGCCTGGCCAATGTCCAGCGCATCATCCGCAGGCATGGCGGACGCGCCTGGGCGGAAGGCGTGGTGGATGGCGGCGCGACGTTCAGTTTTTCGATTCCGAAATAGACGATTATGAAGGGGGAAATGAACATAAAAAACATCCTCCTGGTCGAGGACGATCCCCGCGATGTGGAACTGACCCTGGCCGGGCTGGAGAGCCATAACCTGGCCAACAGGGTTTTTGTCGTCCACGACGGAGAGGAGGCGCTGAATTACTTGTTTTGCCGGGGGCAATTCAAGTCGCGGACGGACGGCGATCCCATCCTGGTGCTGCTGGACATCAAGATGCCCAAGGTGAACGGACTGGAGGTTCTAAGAATCATCAAGGCCGACGAGGATTTGAAGATCATTCCCGTCGTCGTGCTTTCGTCCTCGCGCGAAACGCCGGACTTGATCGAGTGTTACAAACACGGCGTCAATGCCTACGTCGTCAAACCGGTGGATTTCGGCAAGTTCATGGAAGCGGTCAAACAGTTGGGAGTTTTTTGGGCGGCCATCAATGAACCGCCGCCGCGGATTGGGAGGGAAAGAACTTCAATCGCGGACGGCGCAGTGATTCCGCCCGAAAAAGATAAAGGCAACCGATGAAAACCCCGCTCCACATCCTGCATTTGGAGGATGATCTTGACGACGCCGCGCTCATTGAAGCCACCCTGGCGGCCGCGGGCATCGCTTGCGCGACCACCCGCGTGGAGAGCCGCGCTGAGTTTGTGTCGGCTCTCGAACGCGGCGGGTTTGACTTGATCCTTTCGGACTGCACGCTGCCCGCCTTTAACGGGATGGCCGCGTTGAAAATCGCGCACGACAAATGGCCGGATGTGCCTTTGGTCTTTGTTTCCGGGACGCTGGGCGAGGAGCAGGCCATTGAATCACTCAAGAGCGGCGCGACCGATTATGTGCTCAAGGGGCGGCTGGCCCGGCTGGTTCCGGCCGTGCGCCGCGCCATGCAGGAGGTTGAAGATCGCGCAGACTGCCGGCAAATGGAGGCGCAGTTCATCCAATCGCAAAAAATGGAAGTCATCGGGCATCTGGCCGGCGGCGTGGCCCATGACTTTAATAACATCCTGGCGGTTATCATGGGTTACAGCGATTTGACCCTCGAGAAACTCGGCCCTGATGATGATCTCAGGAGCAATCTTGAGACGATCCGCTCAGCGGCCGAGCGCGCCGCCGGGTTGACCCGCCAACTGCTGATCTTCAGCCGCAGACAGAAGGTGCAACTGGTCGTCCTGGACCTCAACGACGTGCTGAAAGGTCTGGATAATATGCTGCGGCGGCTCATCGACGAGAACATCGAGATGGCGATTGTTCCCGGAAAGGATCTCGGTTGGATCAAGGCCGATTCCGGCTACATCGGGCAAGTGCTGATGAATCTGGTCGTCAACGCCCGCGACGCCATGCCCAACGGCGGCAAGCTTTCCATCGCCACAAGGAACGTCACGCTTGATAGAACCTACGCGAGCAGGCACACGGGCGCCATTGCCGGCGATTTCGTGATGCTCAGTGTCAGTGACACGGGAACCGGGCTGAGCGAGGAAGCCAAAGCGCGCCTGTTTGAAGCATTCTTCACGACCAAGCCGGAAGGCAAGGGCACGGGCCTGGGTTTGGCGACCTGCCACGCGATCGTGCAACAATCCGGCGGTTACATCGACGTTTACAGCGAGGCGGGCCATGGCACCAGCTTCAAGATATATTTCCCGCGAGTTCAACAGCCGCGGGAGGTCGCGGCCGGGCCGATCAAAGCCGGGCCGTCGCTGCCGCGCGGGACGGAAACGCTGCTGCTGGTGGAGGACGAACCCGCCGTGCGCCACCTGGCATGTAATGTTCTGGAGGCCCAAGGCTACCATGTGCTGCGCGCGAGTAACGGCCAGGAAGGACTCCGGGCCACACGAGAACCTAAAGGGCAGCCCATCGACATCGTCATCACTGACGTCATCATGCCGGTGATGGGCGGCAAGGCGATGGTCGATTGGCTGAAAACAAGCTACCCAGACTTGAAAGTCCTGTTCACGTCGGGCTACACGGGCGACGCCGTCACCGGCTGGGGGATGCTCACGCCGGGAGCGGATTTCCTGCCCAAACCCTTTACGCCCGCCACATTGGTCCGCAAGGTGCGCCAGATGCTGGATGCCCCGGTTCCTCCCATCAAGAGCAATGGCAAATGAAACTGAGCCTTAAATCACGGATCAGCCTGAACTTCGTGCTCTTGTCTGCCGTGCTTCTGGCGACTGTCGATGTGCTTTCGTATCGCAGCGGGAGCAAGAGCCTTGAGGCGGATGCCATGTCGGAGAGGCTGTCGAAAGCAGTCGAAACGGAGGCGGGGCTCGACGCGTGGATCGCGGAGCGTATGTCCGATATTGGGGAAATCTCCGGCCATGCGGATGTGGTTGACAAAACGGTCAGGCTCATCGCCGCTCCTCCCGCCTCGCCGGAGGCGCGCTCGGCTCACGCGATCCTCCTTCAAGAACTCGAACCTTACGTGAGTGTTCTTGGTTCCAATTTCACGGAGCTGTTTGTCATGGAGCCGGATAGTGGAAAAGTGGTGGCCTCCACCAGCCCAGCCGAGGAAGCCAAAACGAAGCTCGGACATTCGTACTTCGACCATGGCAGGACGGACCTTTACTTGCAGCCGCTCTATTACTCCACTGACAGAGCAGATCCATCCATGACCGCCGCAATTCCGATGCGCGCGGACGATGGGCGGGTGGTGGCGGTCCTGGCCGCACGATTGAATCTCGGCATGCTTGACACCATCGTCCAACGCCGGACAGGATTGCACCAGACGGAGGACTCGTATCTCGTCAATGATGAGAAATTTGCCGTCACTCAGCCGCGCTTCATGACCGAACCGGCCGTGCTGCGCCGCAAGATCGACACCGCGGCTGTCCGCCTCTGTGTCGCACACAAGAGTGGAGTCACTATGGCTTCAGATTATCGCGGCGTCCCTTCAATTTACGCGTACCGCTGGAACGCCAAAAATCAGTTTGGCCTGATCGTCAAAATCGACCAAGCCGAGGCTCTCGCTCCTGCCCGCGCGTTTGGTTGGTCGCTGGCTCTGATCAGCATTTTCGCCCTGCTTGCCGCAGGTTTCCTGGCCGTTCTGGTGGCCCGCACGATTACCAAACCACTCAACACCCTGGCCGCGCGTGTGCGGGGTTTCGCCGAAAAAGATGTCCAAGGACCGTTGCAGCCATTCTTGGGCGACGAAGTGAACCTGCTAGCTGGCGAGTTTGATCGGATGGCCGAGCGCGTCGCCGAACGCTCTGCTAAACTGACAAAAGTCAACGAGGTTTTGAAGGTGGAAAACGACGTGCGCAAACGGTCGGAGGAGTTATTGGCTACAACCAGCGATCTTTTGGAAGAACTGCTCAAAAACACGACCGACGTCATTTACTTCAAGGATAGCCAGTCTCGCTTTGTTCACTTCAGCCGGCAGATGCTGAAACTATTCCATCTGACCGATCCCAATGAACTGACCGGCAAGACCGATTTCGATTTCTTTGCCGACGAACATGCGCGCACCGCCTTCGAGGCCGAGCAGGAAATCATCCGCACCGGCAAACCCATCCTCGACCTGGAGGAAAAGGAAGTCCACCGCGACGGCCGCGTCACCTGGGCTTCCACCTCAAAAATAGCCTGGCACGACAAGGCGGGCAACGTCATCGGCACCATGGGAATCTCGCGCGACATCACCGAAAAAAAAGCGATTGGGGAGAATTTACGCCGCACGAGCGCGAAGCTCAAATATATAATGCAACAAACACCAGCGGTGATCTACACGCTAAAGGTTGAAGGTTCCAAAGTTACGCCGACGTTCGCGAGCGACAATATGTCGCGCTTATTGGGATTCGTTGCGGCCGAAGCCATGAGTCACAATTGGTGGCTCCGATGTTTGCATCCGGATGACCGGGAGCGCATGATCTCCGTGCTGACTGAGGGATTGCAACGGGGAGGCTACTCGGCGGACTACCAATTACGCCGCAAGGATGGAGCCTATCGCTGGGTGGAGGACAATAACCGCGTAGTGTGCGACGAGGCCGGCCAACCGATGGAGATGATCGGTTTATGGACGGATATCACCGAGCGCAAACGCCTCGAAGCGCACCGCGACCGCTTGGTGGCCATTCTCGAATCCACCACCGACGTGGTTGGCACAGCCGATCCCGATGGCCACTGCACCTACTTTAATCGCGCCGGCCGCAATTTGCTCGGTGTCGGCCCCGAAGAAGACATCACAAAAAGAGTCATTTCTGAATTCCACCCTGCAGGCGATCCTATTTTAACTGAGGGAATTTCCACAGCGATCCGACAGGGCGAATGGCAAGGAGAGTCGTTCTTGGTAAGCCGTGGAGGACATAACATTCCTGTTTCCGAACTCGTCATCGCGCATAAAAGCCCTGTTGGAAAGGTAGAGTTCATATCCGCCGTCATGCGCGACATTACCGAGCGCAAGAAAGCGGAAGCCGAAATGAACCGTCTGCATAAGGAACTGGTGGAAGCTTCCCGCCTGGCCGGCATGGCGGAAATTGCCACCAACGTCCTTCACAACGTCGGCAATGTGCTCAACAGCGTCAACGTTTCCACCGGCTTGATCGTCGATAGCGTCAAGCAATCCAAAGTTTCCAGCCTCGCCAAAGTTGTGGCTTTGCTCGAAGAACACGCGCATGACCTTGGAGAGTTCTTGACACACGACCCCAGAGGCCAGCATGTGCCGACAATTCTGGCCCGGCTTTCCGATCATCTCATGGCCGAGCAGGCGAAAATCGCCGGCGAATTGGATGCCTTGCGGCGGAACGTGGAACACATCAAAGAGATTGTGGCCATGCAGCAGAACTACGCCACGGTCGGCGGGGTCAAGGAAGTGATCGACTTGGTAAGTCTGGTGGAAGACAGCCTGCGCCTGAATGAGGGTTCTTTTAAACGGCACGGCTTGGAGGTCGTCCGCGAACTAGCCAGCGTGCCGCCCATGAACGTCGAAAAGCATAAAATCCTGCAAATTCTGGTGAATCTGGTGGGCAACGCCAAGCATGCCTGCGATGATTCGGGGCGCGCGGACAGACGGCTGACCGTGCGCGTGGCCAATGGCAATGGAAGCGTCAAGATATCCATCATCGATAATGGAATTGGAATTCCACCCGAAAATCTGACCCGCATTTTCAATTACGGCTTCACCACCCGCAAAGGCGGCCACGGCTTCGGTCTGCACAACAGCGCGCTGGCGGCAAAGGAAATGGGCGGTTCGTTGACCGTTCTCAGCGGCGGCCCCGGTCAAGGCGCCGACTTCACACTGGAACTGCCTTGCCCGACACTAGAAAACTCACGTGAATAAGCCCGGCGACAAAAACCGCCGGGTGCTGGTCATTGATGTTGCGAATTTACTGGTATCCTGACCTGGCCAACGGTATCTTAGATCAAGCCATACCATCCGCCGATGACAACGAGGTCAGGTCTTTTTTGAGGACGATTCGGGCAACGGTCGGGCGCGCGGCTGGACGGACGCGGCAACGGCTAATCTTCAGGCGCAAACACCGCCTCCACGAAACGGTCCGGTATCTTTGCTCATGACAAAATGGTTGCAACATCAGAAACTGACCACGTTCACGCGCGTGGTGATGCTCATCGCGCTTTATTTCCTGGGCGGATTGGTTGGCAAAACAACCACCTTTCTCTCCGGGACCCTGACCCTGGTTTGGCCGCCGGCGGGCATCGCACTGGCCGCCATTCTGCTCTTTGGCTATCGGTTCTGGCCGGGCGTCGCTTTGGGAGCGGTCCTTTTTTCGTTTGTGGATGGAGTGCCCTTTGGATTTTTCACGCTCGGCACCGCCATCGGCAATACCATGGGCGCCATCATCTGCGCTTTCCTGCTCAAAAACATGATCGCATTCGACAATGCGATGGAACGAACCAAAGATGTGACAGGCTACATTGGATTGGCGTGTTTTTTGGGAACAACGGTCAATGCGGCGTTCAACGTTGTCAGTCTCGCCTACAGTGGGCGGGTGGCGTGGGACAATCTGTTCTCCACCACCCTGACCTGGTGGGTGCCCAATGCGCTGGCCGGGCTGGTGGTCGCGCCGTTCCTGCTCACCTGGGCGGCGCACTCGGCCACCCGCTGGAATGCCAGGCTGGTTGCCGAGGCGGTGATCTGCGGCGCCGGGCTGGTGGCTGGCACCCTGATTTCCTTCGATTCCTGGTTTGTCTATGGAATTGAGAATTATCCCCTGGCCTACCTGCCTTTTCCATTTCTTGTTTGGGGCGCCCTGCGCTTCGGCCAGCGCGGCGCCACCACAGGAACGTTGCTGGTGTCCGTTTTGGCCATCCATTCACTTCTTCACGGTAAAGGGCCTTTCGCGACCGGCGCGGAGAAAGACAGCCTGATGCTGGTGGGCAGTTACATCGGAATTCTGGCAGTCACCAATATGCTGTTGGCGGCGGCCGCGGCCGAACGCCGCGCGGCCGAACACGCGGTGTCGGAAAGTGAGAAACGATTCCGGGCGGTGGTGGAAGACCAGACGGATTTGATCTGCCGCTTCAAACCGGATGGCTTGCTCACTTTTGTCAACAGCGCGTTCTGCCGTTTCCATGAAAAAAAACCCGGGGAACTCATCGGAACCAATTTCTTCCATACTCTCTCCGAGGAAGACGCCGCCATCCCGTTAAGCTACATCAACTCATTGCCGCCCGATGAGCCGGTGCTCTCGTTTGATCATCGCCTCTACTCGGCTGACGGCGCCGAAGTGTGGCACCAATATCGGGTCCGCCGCCTGTTTCAAAAACGAGACGATGCCTGGGAGTTTCAGGCTGTGATTCAGGACATTACGCGGCGCAAACAATCCGAGCAGGACTTGCGGACGAGCGAGCAAAAATATCGTTCCCTCATTGATCATATTCCCGACGTGGTCTGGACGGCCGATTCAGATCGGAATTTCCGTTACATGAGCAGCAACACCGTCAAGGTGCTCGGTTACAGTTCCGAAGAACTCCTTGAGAAAGGAGGGCAAATTTGGATCGAGCGCATCCATCCCAAGGACGCCGCGCATGTCAGCCAGGCTTACCGCAGGCTTTTCTCCGATGGCGAGAAGTTCGACGTGGAGTACCAATTCCGCCGGAAAGACGGCCAGTGGATTTGGTTGCATGACCGGGCGCTGACCACCCAGCCGCGCGATGGGATCATGTGTGCCGACGGTATTTTTCTGGACGTCACCCAGCGCCGCATGGCCGACGACATCATTCAGCACGCAAAGGAAGCGGCTGAATCGGCCAATCTCGCCAAAAGCCGGTTCCTGGCCAACATGAGCCATGAGTTGCGCACGCCGCTCAATGCCATCATTGGCTTCTCGGAAATCCTCTCCGACAAAACTTTCGGCGATCTCAACGCGCGCCAACTTAAATATAGCAACAACATACTCACCAGCGGACGCCATCTGCTCCAGCTTATCAATGACATTCTCGATCTGGCCAAAGTGGAGGCCGGGCGCGTGGAATTGGTGTGCAACTCGTTCGCCGTCGGCAAAGCTGTTTCGGAGGTGCGGGCCATCGTCAAAACATTGGCCAATAAGAAAAATATCAACCTTGAGTTTGAAGTCCCGGCAAACCTTCCCCCGCTCCACGCGGACGAAGCCAAGTTCAAGCAGGTCATGTATAACCTGCTCAGCAACGCCATCAAATTCACGCAGGACGGCGGAAAAGTCAGTGTGACAGCTTCCATTCAAAAAGCGGCCGCTTCCGATTCGATCCCAGGAAGCGAGTCCCTGCAAATTGCAGTGGCTGACACGGGCATTGGCATCAAGCTGATCGATCAGGAGCGCGTCTTCAGAGAGTTCGAGCAAGTGGACTCCTCTTACGGCCGGCAGCAGCAAGGCACTGGGCTGGGACTGGCATTGACCAAGCGACTCGTCGAAATGCACGGGGGACGCATCTGGGTGGAAAGTGAAGGCGTCGAAGGCAAAGGCTGCACGTTCACTTTCCTGGTTCCGATTCAAGAGCCTCAGGCCGCGCCGGCACAGCCTACAGACAAGCCGGCAACGCAGGACGGCGCCATTGGTCCATTGGCATTGGAACACTTGGAGGCGGCAAGCTCGCAAGCCGCCGCAACTGGAGCGAACCCATGACCGGAAAAAGGATACTTATCATCGAGGACAACGCGCTGAACCTTGAGCTGTCCAGGGACTTGTTGGAGATCAATGGCTTTGAGGTCCATTCGGCGCGGACGGCTGAAGAGGGTCTGCGGATGGCGCGCGAGGTTTTGCCGGACCTTGTGCTGATGGATTTCGGCTTGCCCGGCATGGATGGCCTGGCTGCGACCACAGAACTCAAAGCCAATCCCGCCACGCGCCACCTCACCGTAATCGGTCTCTCAGCGCACGCGATGAAGGGCGACGAGGAACTCGCCCTCAAAGCCGGCTGCGACGGCTATCTGACCAAGCCCATCCATACCAGAACATTCGCCGATACCATAAAGCGATACATCGCCTCCGCCGGCGAACGTCCATCAACAATAAGCCACCCCGATTAAGAGCTTATCCGTAAACAGACATTTGACAAAAGAACCCATGAGTTTTCCATCCGCAGCCATCCCCTTTGGGTTGGGGAGCGCGACCGTCCCGGTCGCCGCAGTCGGCGTCCCGCCGACTGCATTCCGAGGGGAATGCTTTCGGCCAGAGGCTGAAAGTGGCGGGCGAGACGCCCGCGCTCCCAATAAGAATCGCATCGTCCTGATTGGAATCGTGTCGCGGGGAATTATTTACGGATAAGCTCTAAAGATTTATGTCCGATGAGATGGATAAGATCAAACCCACGCCCCCCGGGACAATGCGTTCTCCCGGTTTCGTGCTGGTCGTGGATGACGAAGAACAAAACCGCACTCTGCTCCGCGACTCCCTGGAAGCGCGCGGCTATGAAATTGCGGAAGCCGAAAACGGCATGGGGGCGTTGCGGATAACCGCCCAACGCACGCCCGACGTTATCCTGCTCGACCTGATGATGCCGAGGCTGGACGGCTTCGAGGTGTGCCGCCGTTTGAGAAGGGACCCGAAGACGGCGCACATCGCGATTTTGATGATAACCGCCCTCTCGGAACGCGCGGAGCGGCTGATGGGCATTGAGGCCGGCGCGAACGATTTTTTAAACAAACCGATTGATATTCAAGACGTGATCCTCCGTGTGGGCAACGCCGCTCATGCCAAACAGCTTCATGACGATCTGGAGGCCGAACGGGAGAAGTCCGAACGGTTGCTGTTGACCATTCTCCCCAAACCCATCGCCGAACGGATGAAAAAAGGGGAAACCAGCATCGCCGACAGCCATCCCGATGTCACGGTGCTGTTGGCGGAGTTGGTTGGCTTTTCCACTCTGTCGGCCCGCATTGGGCCGGAGCAGACCGTGCAGTTGCTGAACGAGATGTTTTCCGCCTTCGATCTCTTGACAGAAAAACACGGCCTGGAAAAGATCAAGACCATCGGGGACGCCTACATGGCGGCCGGCGGCCTTTTCCTTCCCTGGCCGGACCATGCCGAGGCGGCCGCGGAGCTGGCGATCCATTTGCGGGATGAGATTGAGCAATTCAGCCGCCAGTACAATACGTCCATCCGAATCCGGATCGGCATCTGCACCGGACCCGTTGTCGCGGGTGTCATCGGACGCGGGAGGCTGGCCTACGACCTTTGGGGCGAAACGGTCAACATCGCCTGCCGCCTGGGCACAACGGGCGAACCGGGAAGAATTCAAGCCGCCCAATTCACTTACGAACGGTTGAAACACAAATATCACTTCGAACAAAGGCGCGCAATTGACGCCGGGGGACCGGACGCCCAGCCCGCCTACTGGCTGGGCAACCGCAAAGAACTTCCCACAGCGATCTGAACGGGCGAAAGCGCCGGGCGTGTCTCAATTTTTCGCAATTCGATGGGCATGGAGGCGCTGGAATGACGAATGTCTAAGCACCAATGACGAAAGAAGGACGAAGCCGTAACCCGCAAATCTCATAGTTTGGTTGGGCGAAGCTGCTGCTTCGCCCTGTTATTTGGGCGGCACGGCAGCGCCCTACCGACAAATTGGAAGCGGCTTTCGCCGCCCCATGAAATACACGGGCTAATGACCAAAGCGGCCATTTCGTCATTGAGTCATTTGGAAATTCTTTCGTCATTGGAGCATAGACATTCGTCATTTCGTATTCAGGCGTGTTGCAACTTGCGGCCGGGCGGATAGCGGATTTCCACGCGCCTCTCCAGGGCGGCTTTGAGCGGCCATTTCGGAACAGTGTCAGTTAATGGTATTGTCATTTTTTAAGGCGCCTTTCCTTGCGGATACGACGGCCAGACCGACCGGCCGGACCGCATCCAAAATGCAAAATATATGTTGCACAATGCAAGCTGTGTGGTATTGTGGCGCCAGTGGCTGAGGGCGGTTTGTTCTTTGAAAGGCCGCGGATCGGGGCGTTTGAGCGGTAAACCCGTTTGGACCACGCCATGCCCCGGTTGCCGCGGCTGTTTATCCTCCTTCGCGCTGCGCGCCACGGAGGCCAGGTCCGCCTTGCGCGGAGCGCCGGCTTCGTTTCCGGCCCGCCGGGCGGATGGGAAAAGAGGACTTAACCACGGATTTCACGGATGAACACGGATCAGGACTTCCCATCCGTGTTATCCGTGTCATCCGTGGTTGAATGCCTTCCTCCGCGGCTCTCTGCGGACTCTGCGCGACATAGGCTGGTTTGCCTTGGGCTGGTGTTCCAGAGTTTCACCCTCTGGCAAGCTCTGGCAATTTAAAAACATTCGTGGTTTTGGCCGGCTGTTTGCGCCTGTTTGCGCCTATTTGCGGCTTAAATTGACGGCGGTGAGGGTTTCCCGGATGGGGCGGAGTTCGCTGGTTACGGAAATTACGGTAAATTACGCCTATTTACGCCAAATTACGGTAAATTACGGTAGTTTTGTTGCGGCGCAAGCAAGCTTGCGAGGTGGACATTGTGGACGTTATGGACATTGTGGACGCTGGAGCGGCTTAAATGAACTGTAGCCTTTTGCGCCCCGCGGCGCGGAGATTTCGGCGGTTTATGCAGGCGGTTTATGCAGGCTTGTGCATGATAAACCGTTCAATTAGCCTTCGACTCCCATGAAGAACATCAATCAATTCCTGGCCGCGGCCGCTGTTGCGGCCCTCTTTGTCACCGGATGCACCCTGCCCTCCCAGGACTGGCCGCAGTGGCGCGGCGCGAACCGCGATGGAAAAAGCAGCGCATTCGCAGCCCCGGATACCTGGCCCACAAACCTGACGCAACAGTGGAAAATCCAGGTGGGCAAAGGCGACGCTTCCCCCGCTCTGGTTGGCGCGAACCTCTACGTCTTTGCCCGCCAGGAAACCAACGAGGTTCTTTTCTGCCTGGATGCCGCCACCGGCAAGGCCAAGTGGCAGTCCGCCTATCCGGCCAACTACGTTGTGACCGGCCCGCCGTCGCGACACCCGGGGCCAAGAAGTTCGCCCGTCGTCGCCGGCGGCAAGGTCTGCACCCTCGGAGTCGGGGGCATCCTTTCCTGCTTCAACGCCGCCACGGGCGCGGTTCTCTGGCGCAAGCAGTCCACCAACGATTACCTGGGCATCCCCTATCAGACCGATACGTCCATGTCCCCCATCGTGGCGGACGGGCTGTGCGTCGCGCAGGTCGGCAAGGCGACAAACGGAGCGGTCATCGCGTTTGATTTGGGCAGCGGTAAGCCGAAGTGGAAATGGGCTGGCGACGGACCGGCGAATTCCTCCCCGATGACGATGACAGTCGCGGGCAAGAAGCAATTGGTCATCGTGACCGCGAAATTTCTGGTGGGCCTGGACCCGGCTGACGGCAAGCTGCTGTGGCAGGTGCCCTTCGCGACGAACCTGATGGGCAATAACCTTACGCCGATCATCGCGGGAGACACAGTGATTTTCGCGGGGCCGGCCAAAGGGATGTCGGCGGTGAAGATAGAGGCGCAGGGCGGGTCATGGGCGGCGACACCGCTCTGGAGCGCCACGAACCTGGCCACGCACTTCACCACGCCGGTGCTCAAGGACGGATTGCTCTACAGCTTCAGCGAGCGCCTTTTCTGCGCCGATGCCCAAAATGGCGCGATACTTTGGGACAAAGCCGTGAACCTGGGACAATACGCGTCGCTGGTCGATGCGGGGAAGGTGATGCTGGCGCTTGGAACCAAGGGCGAACTGCTCGTTTTCGAGCCGGGGAAAACTTACACCCCGCTGGCACGATACACCGTGGGAGATTCCGACACCTGGACCCACCCCGTCGTCGCTGGAAACAGAATCTACATCAAGGACAGCCAAACGGTCGGATTGTGGATCGTCAACCAGCGTCCGGCTGGCGGCGGATAGTGAAAATTTATGCGCGATGAGAAACAGGAATTGCTTGCAACGCTGCCGGCGGTCACGGATTTGCTGAAAAGCCAGACGGCCGCAGGCTGGCTCCTGCGGCAGCCACAGTCCCTGGTGACCGACTGCCTGCGCCGGGCGCTGGCCGAAGCGCGGCGGCAACTCCTCAACGGCGACGCCGGCCCCGGCGGCACGCAGCACGTCAATGTCGAAGGAGTGCTGGCCCGCGCAAATACATTGCTTGAGCAGGCCACCGAACCGCATCTGCGCGAAGCCATCAACGCGACGGGCATCATCCTGCACACCGGCCTGGGCCGCGCGGTTCTGCCGGCGGGCGTGGTGGATTCGATGATGGGCGGATTGAAGGGTTATTGCACGCTTGCGGTGGACCGCGATTCCGGCGAACGCGCCGAACGCGATGAGCTGGTCGAATATATTTTGACGGAACTGACCAGCGCCGAGGCGGCCACTGTAGTCAACAATAACGCAGCCGCCACCCTCCTGGCGCTGGCCGCGCTGGCGGCGGGAAGGGAGGTCATCGTGTCGCGCGGACAGCTCATTGAGATCGGCGGCTCGTTCCGTCTGCCGGAAGTGATGGCGCAGAGCGGAGCGCGACTCGTCGAAGTGGGCGCGACCAACCGCACGCATCTCAAGGATTACCAGAACGCCCTCACGGACAACACCGCCGCCATCCTCCGGGCGCATCCGAGCAATTACCGGGTGGTCGGTTTCACCAGCGAAGTCGGCCTTCGCGAGCTGGCGGGACTGGCCCATGGCCGGAATATCATTTTGATTGACGATCTCGGCGCGGGGGCTCTGGTGGATTTGCGGGCTTTCGGCCTGCCCCACGAGCCGACCGTGCGGGAATCCATCGAGGCCGGAGCGGACGCGGTCCTTTTCAGCGGGGACAAACTCATTGGGGCCGGCCAATGCGGCGTCATCGTGGGACGGAAGGCGCTGATCGACAAACTTCGCAGGCATCCGTTAATGCGGGCCGTGCGCGTGGACAAGACCTGTCTGATGATTCTGGAAAGGACGCTGCACCTGTTCCGCGATCTGGGACGGCTGCGAAGCGAACATCCGACCTATCGCATGATGAGCGCGCCCTTGGACGCGTTGCAATCCCAAGCCCAGGAACTGGCGCGCCTGATTCGCGCCCAGGCGCCCGCGGCGAAAGTTGAAATTGCCGCCAGCCAGGCGTTTTTGGGCAGCGGTTCCCTGCCGACCGAGGCGATCCCAAGTTGGGTCGTGACCGTTACCCTGCCCGTAATGAGCGCCTCCCAATTGGCGCGGAGGCTGCGCCTGGACAGCGCCTGTGTTTTTGGCCGAATCGAAAACGACAGGGTCTGTTTGGATGTTCGCACGTTGACCGCCGAACAAGCGCCGGCGGTCGCCGCGGCCTTTGGCCGCATCGCCGCATGACCCTCGCGCGTCGAAACATCATGCTCGGAACGGCCGGGCATGTGGACCACGGCAAGAGCGCGCTGGTCAAGCTGCTGACCGGCTGCGAGACCGACACGCTGGCGGAGGAAAAAGAGCGCGGCCTGACGATTGACCTCGGCTTCGCGCCCTGCCAAATGGCGGACAAGCGGATCGTCGGCATCGTCGATGTGCCTGGCCACGTCGATTTCATCCGCAACATGGCCGCCGGGGCGCACGGCATTGACGTGGTGATTTTTGTCGTCGCGGCGGACGACGGGATCATGCCGCAAACGCACGAGCATCTGCACATCCTCACGTTGATGGGATTGCGCCACGGGTTGGTGGCATTGACGAAAATTGATCTTGTGGATGCCCCGCGGCGAAGTTTCGTGATCCAGGATTTGCGCCGCCTGCTGGCGGGAACTTTTCTGGCTGACGCGCAGATCGCGCCGGTCTCCAACATTACCGGCGAAGGCTTCGACGATTTTTTTGAGGCGCTCAACAGGGCCGTGGACGCTTGCGAAGACCGGCCCCGCGCCGGGCCTTTCCGGCTGTGGGTTGAGGACGCGTTCACCATCCGCGGCGCGGGCACGGTGGTCACCGGAATTCCCACGCATGGCCAGGTCCGCGCCGGCGACGAACTTCACCTGTTGCCCGCCGGCCTGGCCGGACACGTCCGCCGCCTGCAGGTCTATGGGCAGGACGCCACGGAGGCAAACGCGGGCGAATGTGTCGCGCTGAACATACCGGAGCTGGATCACCAAGCGGTCCGGCGCGGCATGGTTCTGTGCGCGTCAAATTCTTTCCAGCCGGCCATCATGGCGGAGGCGGAATTGGAAATCCTGAAATCGGTCCAAGGCAACATCGAAGATTACCTGGAAGTGCAACTCCACGTTGGAACCGCCTCGATTTCGGCGCGGGTGGCGATGCTGGAAGACACCGCGATGACAGGCGGTCAAAAACAATTTGTCCAGCTTCGTTTCGCCGCGCCTCTGGCGCTCGTGCCAGGCGAACGGTTTGTGGCGCGCGCCAATGCGGCCGGCGCGGGCGTCAGCGGGCTGACGACCATTGGCGGCGGGCGGATTCTGGGCTTGAGCGATGCCCGCTTGCGCCGGAAAAAGCCTTGGACTCTCGCCCTGCTGGCCGCCCGGCGCCAGGCGGTTCTGGATCCGCTGCGCTGGTGCGAACAGATGGTGCGTGAAAGTCAATCGGCAGCCACCGTCGCCAGTCTTCAGAAGACTTGCTGGAGCCGCCCGGAAGAAATCGCCGGCGCGCTCGAAAGGTTGCAGGCCGAAAACCGGGTGGTTCAGGCCCCCGGCGGCGGATGGCTTCATCGCGAAGTCATGCAAAAGACGGCGAACGATGTTATTGCCGCCGTCCGGAGTTTTCACGCCGCCAACCCGCAACGCGCCGGACTGAGCCGCGAGGAACTTCAGGCGGCGCTGAAATCCAACCCCGTTTTGCTTGACGCCGCGGCGGAGTCGCTGCTCGCATCGAAGCAACTGGAACGCAACGGCGCCCTGCTCGCGCAGGCGGGCTGGAACGCGCGGATGCCCGATGGCGACCAGCGCCTCTGCGACCAGATCGCCGCGAAATTGCGGCAGGCGGGCTGGTCTCCCCCGGCTATGGAGGAGCTGGCCGCATCGGCCAACGAGCCGCTGCCGCGGGTCGTCGCGATGGCTCGACTGCTGGCCGAGCGCGGCGTGGTGGCGCGCTTGGATGACCGGGTTTGGATGCACCGGGAGGCCGTCGAAGCAGGCAAGCAGACCGCCCTGAAATTGTTCCGCCGCGCTCCGGCGTTCTCGACGATGGAATTCCGCGACGCGCTGGGTGTCAGCCGGAAATTCGCCGTGCCGCTGGTGGATTACCTCGACAAAATCCGCTTCACGGCTCGATCCGGCCACAACCGCACGCCGGGAGCGGAGGCAAAAAAGCTGTTGACATGACAATCGATTTCGCCAAACGCCGCCGGGTGATGGAGCGCTCGCAGCTCCTGGGCCATTGCATCTGCGACACGCGGCGCTCTTGTCCGTGTGATGTGCTGCGGGAACAGGATATTTGCCCCTGCGCGGGCGAACGCCCGGAGGGGATTGACATTTCAGGGATCAAGTTGACACAACTGGCGCGCAACGCCGGCTGCGCCTCGAAGATCGCGCCAGCCGACTTGGATGCGCTGCTGGGCCGGCTCCCGGCGGTGGACGACCCGGCGGTCCTCTCCGGCCTCGCCGCCGCCGATGACGCGGCGATTTATCGCATCGCGGACAATCTTTGCCTGGTGCAGACCGTGGATGTGTTCACGCCTTGCGTCGATGACCCGCGTCTCTTCGGCAAAATCTGCGCGGCGAATTGTCTCTCCGACATCTACGCCATGGGCGGCCAACCGCGCACGGCGTTGAGCGTGCTGGCGTTTCCCTCCGAAAAACTGCCGGGCGAGATTATTTTTCAAATGCTTGACGGCGCAATGGAGGTTTTCAAGCAAGCCGGTGTCGCGCTCGTGGGCGGGCACAGCGTCAAGGATGATGAGATCAAACTGGGCTTCGCCATCACGGGTTTGATCGATCCCGCCGTCGCTGCCGCGCTGGAAAAGCCAAAAGCCGGCGACGCGTTGGTCCTGACCAAGCCGCTTGGCTCCGGCGTGCTGGCGTTTTGCAATCAAATTGGCCGGGTGCATCCCCAAGGCATCGCCGCCGCCGAAGCTTCCATGGCGACGCTTAATGAGGCGGCGGCCCAAGCCATGAAGGAAGCCGGGGCGTCGGCCTGCACCGATGTGACGGGCTTCGGCCTCTTCGCGCATCTGCGGCGGATGCTGCGGGGACTGGGCGCGGAGATTTTCGCGGACGCGCTGCCCGCGTTCGACGGCGCGTTGGACGCTCTGCGCCAAGGGGTCATTCCCGGCGCGATCGAGCGGAACCGCGAGTATGTCGGCAATGCGCTTGACATTGCGCCGGGCGTGGATGAGGCGTCGGTGAATCTGGGATTCGACGCGCAGACTTCCGGCGGGTTGCTGATCGCCGTTCCGGCCGGGCGGCTCGAAATGTTGCGGCAATCGCTGGCCCGGCGCGGCGCCGCCGGTTTTGTCATCGGGCAAATCGTCGATGGCGCGGACGGAAAGATTCTCCTTTCTCCGTCGAACGGGAGCGCGGCAGGAATTTCAAAAATGGATTTTATGAAGACACCCACAAAAGAGGCTCAACCCCACTCCGACGTTTGCTGCGCGGACGCCTTCCAAAACGAAAGCGCGACCGGCTCCGCCGCCGAATCGCAAAAGGCCTTCGGCGCGCTCATGCGCTCCGTGCAAACGGCCGGCGCGCTGGATGAGAAGACGAAGGAACTCATTCTGTTCAGCCTGGTTGTCGGCAGCCGTTGCCAGCCGTGCTTTGAGGCGCACTCGCGCAAAGCCCGCGAGATGGGCATCCCGCAGGCGCAATTGGACGAGGCGGCCTGGTGCGCCATCGCCATGGGCGGCGCTCCGGTGAAAATGTTTTATCAGGAGTGCCTGGAGCGGAATCCATAGATCAGGCCGGCTTCTTCGGTTCCGCCGCCTTTTGCGGCAGCGCGAAGCACGGTTCAATGGCTCCGCAGGTGGCGCATTCCAGGCAGCGGACGCAGCCGGAAACATTCACGGCTTGATCCACTTTCACGCCCATCGAACAGCGGCTGCGGCACAGGTTGCATTCCACGCATTGCGCCGGATTAAACCGGAGGTGAAAGAGGCTGAATCGGTTGAAGAGCGCCAGCAATCCGCCCAGCGGACACAACATCCGGCACCAGGGCCGGTGAATGAATAGCGCCGCCGCGAGGAATGAAAGCAGGATGCCCGTCTTCAACCCGCTCATCATCCAGCCATTGCCTGCCAGCACGCTTTGCAACGAATAAGGCACGCCGGCTTCCAGCGCGCCGGCCGGACAAAGCCGGCAGATGGAGATCACCTGCTTCTCAAAGGGAATTCCTTTGTAACCGAGAACCATCGGCAGAAGGATCACCAGCCCGGCCAAGACGACATAACGAAGTGAGCCTGTCCACGAAGGCAGGTTGATCTTCCGCGTGGTGATCTTGCCAAGCAAATCCTGGAGAAACCCAAACGGACAAGCCCAGCCGCACACCAGTGAACCGCTGGCTGCGCCGACCATCAGAAGCACGCCGATCAGCAGATACGGCACTTCCCCCACCACCGGCAGCACCGCCGCATAGTTGGCCATCACGCCTATCGGGCAGGCGAAGGACGACAACGGACACGAGTAACAGTGGAACACGCAACCGGGAATGCCGTGCAGCCATCGGCCCGCGGGCGCCAGCCACACGGCCAGAAAACCGCTCTGCACCCACGGACGCCAACGCGACACCTTCCGACCGAGCGCGGCCGGCTTCCATTCAGGGCAATTGGGTACAGGACATTCCATGGGAACAAGCCGGCCACGCCGTGTGGCCGCAATTTAGTGTACTCAAGTCGGACAGGGCGTTTTCGCGGCGGCATCGACGCGGAGCTTCCAGGTGGGCGGCTGGAAATGGGCCTGTTCTTTGGCCCAACGATCCAGCGCCTCGCCAGGATTGGCCACTCCATCCAGCTTGGGCGGCGGCGGGGCGGCCTGGTTTGGATATTGCAGGCCGCCGCAGGAGAACGCCTTGACCAACTGAACCTCCGACGCGGCATTCCCGCCCACGGTATTGACGCTGGTCTGATGGCCCGCGCCGCACAATCCAAGCAACGCGCCGGCCACCGCGACGACGAATGCGGGCCAGAAATCGCGCCCTTCCCGCGCGCGCAAGGCGGGATTGATCGGCGGCTGTGGAACTCGTTTGAACATGCTACGCGAAATTGGCGGAGGTGGATGGGAATCGAACCCACCTGGGACTTTGTTGAGTCCCACGCTGGTTTTGAAGACCAGGAGCGCCACCAGGTCGCCCCACACCTCCGCGCCGGGTCCCCGCGCCACCTGCCGATGGCAGGCATGATTCATTTCCGGCGGGCCTCATCACAGGTATTCTGACAGAGTGCGGCCGATACTTCAACCCGAATCCATCTGAACCGGTGGCGGGGGGGAAATACCGAAATAAATGTCCCCAAAGACGGCCCGGCGCGGATATACAGTTAAAGCATCGCTGATATGAATGACGCGCAACTGTTGCAAAGCTTCGCCGAACAAAACTCGGAAGCCGCCTTTCGATCTCTGGTGGATCGCCATCTTCCACTGGTTTTCGGGACGGCCCGGCGCATGACGGGCGACAACGCCCTCGCCGAAGACATCGCGCAAACGGTCTTCATTCTGCTGGCAGGCAAAGCCAAGCGCATCGGACGCGACGCCATCCTCTCCGGCTGGCTGTATCGGACCACAAGGTTCGTGACCTCGCGCGCGCTGACCGCCGAGCAACGCAGACGGCGGCGCGAACAGGAAGCCCTTGCCATGCAATCCACTTCTTCATCCGATCCCTCCTGGCTGCGCCACGGTCCTCAATTGGACGAGGCTCTTGCCCATCTGGGCGAAACGGACCGCAACGCCATTCTGCTCCGCTACTTTGAGCAGCAATCCCTGCGCGACGTGGGCGTGGCGCTTGGGTTGAACGAGGAAGCGGCCAAGAAACGCGTCGCGCGCGCCCTGGAAAAACTCCGGCGAACTTTCAGCCGCCACGGGGCGGAGATTTCCGCCGTCGCATTGGCGGCTGGATTGACCAGGGAAGCGGCGGAGGCCGCGAGATCCCTCCCGCTGGCCGGCAAAATCACGGCGGTGGTGATTGCTCAAGGAGCCGCGGGGGCGGGCGCGGCCGGTTCGGCACTGTTAACCAACGTGCTGGCCGCGTTGCGCTGGGCGCAATTTCTGAAGGTGGCCGCGGGCGCGACAGCCGTGGTTGTTGCGGCGCTTGTTCTGCCAACGGCGGCGCGCTACTGGCAAGGGCCAGCCATTTCATCCGCCGTTGCCACTAATGCGTCCGCCCTTGCGCGCAAACCGGAACCCAGAACGCCGGCAAACTGGTTCGCCTCCAAATCAGGAAATACGCACGGCGCGTCGCACGCGTTGCTGGTGACAGTGCTGGACGCAAAAACCGGCGCGCCAATTCAAGGTGCCACGCTGACTCCCTATGTCAACGGGGTGTCAGTGCCGGAATTCCAGAATCCATTTAAGACCGCCCCGGATGGCACGGCTAGGGTGCCCATTCCCGAAAATGTGCCGGGTGGGGACCGTGGGGACTATTGCGAATGCCCCGTCAATGCGCCGGGTTACGCCACGCGTGTCATGCGCTGGTCTTCCACCACGGGAATGGTGCTCAGTGTTGTGCCCGATCAGCATACCGTTCAGCTCTCGCGCGGTGTGACTCTGTCCGGCGTCGTCATGGACGATTCGGGAAAACCGCTGGCGGGCATGCGCATCGGCGCCTTTGGTAGTAACTGCAAAGGCGAGCGCACATCAATGGGATCGGATGGCCAGGGCCATCTCATCAGAACGCCCGTGGTTCACCAGGAAGATTACTCCCTATACTATTTGCCCACGGAAACAAAGCCTGTTGTGACTGATGCCGGGGGCCGCTTCAAGCTGGAGCATTATCCGGCCGATGTGCGCGCGCTTCAAATTGAGATGGTGGGGCCGGATGGAGCCATGCACAAATTTCAGACGCCCGAGGGGATCGCCATCCACGCGGAAACCTTGCCGAGAGTGTCATTCTCCGAGTTAAAAAACGGCACCGCGCGCCTGGTCATTCCGCAAGGGATCAATGTCGAGGGCATCGTTGTCAACTATGCCGGCGCTCCGATCACGGGAGCGAATGTCGTGGAAGCCACCCAACGCGGCAACCTCCAAGTTCTGTCGCAAAGTGTAACGTATGCCTCGGGCCGATTTTGCCTGACCAATCGCCCACACCACGAGGTCATACTCGGCGTTTCCGCTCAAGGCTTCGCCTCCGTCTCCGCCATCGTCAGCATCCAACCGGGCATGGAACCCGTCCGTCTTCAACTTCCTCCTGAAATGCCCTTGCGCGGACGGGTGGTGAGCGAAGCCGGACTCCCCCTCTCCGCCGCCGCCGTTTCAATTCCCGATTTTCTTAATCGTGGCCAATGCCTCAATTGGTCGGACAAAACGGATTTCAACGGGCAGTTCTCCTGGCGTGGAGCGCCAACCAATGAGGTGGCTCTGGAGATCGGCGCACCCGGCTATGCCGCCCGCCTCGTCAGGTTGCGCGCTTCCACCAACGAATCTCTCATCACTTTGCGCGCCGGCGGCAATGAAATCGTCCGCGTCACAGGCCGTGTGACCGACGCCGATTCCGGGACGGCGCTGGACCATTTCCAGATGAAAGTAAGCCACCAGATTATGGTCGGCAACATTCCACAGGGACCGTCACAGAACTTCGACGGAACCAACGGCGAAATGAATATCGAACTCTCACGCAAGGACTTCCCGCTCGGATGGCAGGAGGCCTGGATCATGACCGTCGAGGCCGAAGGTTACGACGCGGCAGTGTCCCGAGTTTATGAACGCGAGGAGGGCGACCAGAAATTGGATTTCAAATTGAAGCGCGGAGGGACGGTCGAGGGCATGGCGCGCACACCCGCTGGGGAACCGGCCGCCGGGGCGCGGTTAGCTTTTACGACCAAGGGTTCCGGACCGGTTCCATCGGACGGTCCGGCGGGGTGGTCTCGCCAGATGTCAACAAATGAAAGCGACGCCAATGGCCAATTCAAACTGACAAAGCCTCTCCTGCCCCGAAACCTGGTGATCTTCCATGATGCTGGCTGGGCGGTGATTCCCATCACAGCCGGACCGCAAAAGGTGGACGCCACCCTTTCCCCCTGGGCGCGCATCGAGGGCGCTGTGGCAGTTGGAAACAAAGCCGCGCCAGGCGGGGAAATCATTCTGGAAAACCTGAAGCTGGGCTTTACCGACACGCTTTCAATTCTTTATCGAGCCACTTGTGATAATGACGGACGTTTTGTTTTTGAAAAAGTGCCCGCCGGGATTTTCAAATTGAGTTGCAACGCGGCGGGATCAGGAAGTTGGCAGGTTGCCACGATGCAAACATCCGTTGCCCTCGCGGCGGGAGAAACCAAAACCGTGAAGATGGGCGCCGCCGGCCGAACTGTCTCAGCGCAATTAGAGGCCCCGCCCGGCATGGACGCGATAAACTGGTCCAACGCCCTGGCCACCTTGAACGCCGATGTCCAGGTTCCGCCTGAGCCGGTCAACAATGATTTCATAACCCTCGAAGCGCATGAAGCCGCCCGCTTGCGATACATTCATGATCCCTCCGTCCTGGCGGCGTTGGCCCGGCAGAAGACCCTTGCCGGTACGGTCGGCCCGGATGGCACGGCTGTTTTCCAGCAGGTGCCTCAGGGCAATTACTTTCTCGAAGTCAAGTTGTTCGATCCAACAAAGATTCCCCCCCCGCCAAATCTCGACAATGAACCCGCGGTCGTCATCGCCCGATTGCGCGCCGCGGTCACCGTGCCGGAAGCGGCTGTCCCGTCCGACAATGCCGCCCCCGCCCCATTGGGAGAATTTGCCCTCGACCCGCTTTGACGCTCCGACATCACTCCGCCTTGAAGGGATAGCCGTCGGGGTCCTTGCCGCGGACGCGGCGCCACCAGACTTGTAGCGTGGGGATGTTGATCGTGATGATGAAAAGCTTGCGATAAACGTCCTCACGGGGGGATTTCAGCGGCTGCACTCCATGCCAGGAATGGTCGGTGCGCTGGAAGAGAAGGCTGCCGTTTTTCCGCAGGTCCAGGGATGCCGCCACTTTCAGATCGTTGAAGGTCGGCGCCGAGTGGGCCTTGTGGCGCCCTTGGTCGTCCAGGATCAGGATGTCGCCTCCCCACTCCCGCGGCCAGTCCTCGTCAGTCGCGAAGAAAAAGATGTGCGTGGCCAGCTTTCGGCGGGCATCGCAGTGGGGCGATACGGAGCAGCCTTGCCAGGCGTAGTACCACTCCATCGTGAGGATGATCTGCTGGTCAGGCCCCAGGCCCAGCATCCGGCGCAGGAACGCGTCATAGGCCTTCCCGTGAAGTTCGGCTATGAACTCTCTCCAAGGCTCCGCGACAGCCATCCCGTCCCGATAGTGCAGCAGTCCGCGGTTGTGGGGAGCCTGCCCGTAGCCGCGCTTGACGCCCACCATGCGCTGAAATTGGGACATGTCGGGAAGGTTTGCGCGGAGAGTGTCCCAGGCCGCGGGGATCAGCGTCCCCTGCATAAGCGCCCAGGGATACGGTTCCTGCTCCTGAAACGCCGTTGATGAAACGTTTTCAATACAGTCGAGATTAAGATAGGTTTTATGGCTCATAATCCTCGCCGGAATTTTTAGCGCGTCTGGCTAAACTGTCAAGTGACAGTAAACATTCTTATCTCACTTGGGCGCAAATCAGTTTTTGTAACGCCGACTTCCAAGTCTGCTGTCCCGCGGGTTTCCAAACCCGCAGGCGCGGGGCCGATTTGGAAATCGGCGGCAGAAGTGAACAAATTGTCGGGAAGACGCTTGTGCGTGGGGCAGGTTTGGAAACCTGCGCTACGGCTAAAGGCCTCGATAAAAGCTGATCTGCGCCCTTATCTCACTTCGCCAGTTTTTTGACCTGTGCGTCCAATTCCTCCAACGGGAAGCCTTCCGCGATGACGCGATGGGCGGCGTCGGTGAGAATCAGCCACGGCAAGCCGGGGGCATCGGAGGCCCATTTGGTTTTCTCCGATTTCTCCGTGACACGTCCAAGAGGAAATGACACCGGGCTGGCGGTCTTCCAGTCATTGAGAATCTGATCGGTGGTGACGGCGGCTTGAACTCCCAGCACGGTGACGTTCTGCTGCCGCAGCGCGGCGGCTTGTTGATTCAACTGCTGGACGAGATGGCGCGAGGAACGTTGCCCGGCATCGAACAGGCACAACAACAACGCCTGGCTTGCAGGCGCGGCGTCGCCCGCGAGATTCACGCCCGCCAAATCCGGCAGCGGACTGCCTTTGAGCGCGGCGCGAGGCGGCGACTGTTGTATCCTCCCCTGGGAGCCTAAAGTCAGCACCACGTTGGTGTCGCCCGCTTCAGCGCGGGCTTGGGCGAAACCGCCGCCTTGGGGGGAATTGGCGAAGAGTTGAACCTGTCCTTCACAAACCTGGAAGTGAAACCGGCCTTTGCTGTCGGTGGTCACGTTCTCACTTGGCTGGCCATTGCCGGTAATTTGCACCATGGCGCCAGAAACCGGCTTGTCATTTTCGTTGAGCACCTGGCCGGCCAACACACAGTTGGCCAACTGGAGGACAAACGGCGCTAGCTCCGTGCGATTGGTTTCGGGATCGCCTTGGAATTGCTGCTGGATTTGACCGTGGCCTTTGGCTGACGCGGAAACCAGGTACTGCCCGTCTGCTGGAAGGCACTTGACTTCGTAGCGGCCGTGCGCGTCGCAGGTGAATTGTTGCTCGCCAAGCTGGCCGTAGGTGTTGCCCGCTTTGAGCATGACACTGACTTGCGCGCCAGCCAGGGGAGAATCGTCAGGATTGCTGACCAAGCCGGCGACGGTCATGGCGGCTTTCAATTTCACGTCGAGGTTGGTCGTGTCCTCCGGGACATCTTCGATGCCTGCCAGGTTGCGGGCCGGAAAGCGGACGACCAGAATCCCTCCGCCGCCGGATTGCTGCATTTGCCACTGCTGGATTTCCCATGTCAAGTGGTAGGCGCCGTTCGTGCCGGCCTTTGTCCACTGCGGGTTGCCAAAGGAGGATGGAAACACGGCCAACTCCGCGCCCGCGACGGGTTTGCCCTCAGCGTCCGTCACCGTGCCTTGGAGTTTGTGCGCGGTGGAACCGGGCATGGAAGTGCGCATCTGCTGTTGGCCGAGGCGCAGAACAACGTTCGTATCGCCGCCTTCAGCCGAAATGGCGCCGAACGAACCGCCGCCATTGGCCTGGAGATTAACGGTTCCTTCGCAGACGCGCTCGAACCGGAATCGTCCCTCGCGGTCCGTGCTTGTGTTCCCGTTGGGCTGGCCTTCGCCATACAACATGACATTGATCCTGGCGACCGGCTTGTCATCCGCGTCGAGCACCTGGCCGGCGAGCTTGAGGTTGGCGGGTTTAAGTTCAAAGGGATCGAGTTCCATGCGTATTGGCTCAGCGGAGGCGCTCACATCGTTGCGCATCACACTTCCATAACCCGGAGCCGAGACGCTGACGCCGTATTTCCGGGCGGGTGGAAGGGCTGGAATTTCAAATCTGCCGGGCGCGTTGGTGCTGCGGCTCAAACCGCCCATGTGCATACCGCTGTTGCCGGTCCAGAAAATCACAGTCGCGGTTGCGTTTGTCACTGGTTTGCCGTCGCATTCCGCCCGGCCGGCAAGCGTCAGCCCCGGCACAAGTTTCAGGTCCAGAGGGCCGCTGTCTTCATCAAGGTCTTGTGCCGCGGCCAGATTGTGTTCCACGTCGCGAATGAGAATGCACGGGGTGTTGCGTTGTCCGATCATCTGGGGCTGGTAGTTCTCCAGTTCGAACTTCCCGGCGGCATCGGTCCTCATGGTGGTTCTGCTGGGGGCAAAAACACCAACGAGTTGCACCGGCAAACCAGCCGCCGGTTGGCCGTCCGGCCGGCGGACGATGCCGGTGATCTTCTTCGGCGCGGCAACTTCGATTTCCACGCGGTTGGTTTTGCCCGCTTCCACGCTGGCGGAAGTTCCGGCCTGACTGGGTGTCATGAGCTGGTAATCACCCGGCGGGAGCCGCAAGAGGGCGATGCCGTTGCTGTCGGACTTGGCGGCGGATTGATAGCTGTACCTGTAGGCGTTGACCATGACATCCGCGAGCGGTTTGCGGTCATCCTGGCCCAAAACAACCGCCTCCAGGATCCCGCCCCGGGATGCCGTGACAGTTATTCCGCGCGCTATCTGCCCGGCTTCAACCGAAACAGGAACCGCTTCCGCAACCCAATCAGACACGCCGTTGACGCCGAAGTTGGCATTAATGCGGTAAGAGCCGGCAGCCAGGTCTTTGAACTGAAACGCTCCGTCCGCGCCGGATGGCGCCGGCTCGCGCGTGTACATCCCGATGGAACCCTGCGGCCCGTCGCGTTGAACCGTCAGCTTTGTCAGGGGCGGCGGTTGATTGCCACCCTCGACAACAATTTTGCCTTCGATGCCCCCGGCGGATCCCATGACCAATTTGATGTCTTCCTGGCCCGGATGCCAAGGCAGGGAGCCTGATTCGTCAAACATCTGCTCCTGTCCCTTCTGAGCTTTTCCCGCCGCCTCAGCCGTCAGGACGGCCGTGGCATTGGTGGGAAAGTTTTCGATGCGGAAGCGGCCGGCGGCGTCGGTGCGGGCGGCGAAAGTGTCGCGGGCGAGCTTGCCCAAGAAAAAGTAATTTGCCCTCAGCGCTCCGTCTTCGGAAGGATTGGCGTACATGGCTATAGCCGCGAAAACATCGGCGTTGGCGACCGGTTTGTCCGCTTCGTCCACTACCACGCCGGCCAGCGTCCCTGGCGAAGTCAGCACCAAATGCTCGTCAGTACCGGCGTCAATGCCCAGTTCGTTCAAATTCGCCCAACCTGGCGCCAGTCCCGGCTTATGCGCCAGCAAGACGCCCACCGCCCGCGAAACCTGGAATTCAAAAGCACCATTACCTTCCGTGATGATTTGCTTTCTCGCTGTCGGAGCGTGCGCCATGAACGAATTCCCCTCGTAACTCCAATACTCGACCGTCGCGCCGGCCAGCGGATGGCCCGCGGCGTCCGTGACCGTGCCGGAGCATTTGAGTTCGTGGGCGCTGTCGTTCGTGCCCACGTCGGTTGCTTTTTGAACCATCGCGCGCGACAGCATCTGGGCATTCGTGTGGACGCCCAAGAGCACCGCGGCGGCGGAAACCAGGAAGATTCGCCGGGTCGCATTCATGTAATGTAAAACTATTTCTTCGGTTCGAGTGTCAACGAACTTGACAGCACCTGGAAGGGGCTGACGATTTTGACGTTGCCAATCAACGGACGCTGAACATCTTTGGGCTCCCGCCATGAGAGCGAGCAAACGCCACCTCATCCAAACTCAAAGCTGTTGGTATAGCACTCCTTGCCTTGGGCGTTGGCGAGGATCAGTTTCGGCCCCTGCGGGCGCTCGCCGCCGCGAAGCATCTGGATGGCTTCCTTCTGCCGGCCCTCGAACTGAAGGCTGAACTCAATCTGCCGCCCGGCGCTTTCCGTCGCCTTGAGCACGCCCGTCACCGGCTCGCCTATCTCCAGCGCCACCGTTTTATCAGCGGCGACCTCGAAGTTGGCGGATTCGGGAAAACCGGAGCCGGTGAGCGTCCACGACGCCCCTTTTTCATCCTTGCGGTTGATCAGCCAACTGACCATGCGATAGTGGCCTATCGGCAGGGAAAGCTGGCCGTTGGCCGGCACGCGCACGAAATGCCCGTTGGGGCCGAAAGCGCCGAATTCGGAGATGTTTTCCGGCACATGCACCTGGCCGAGAGCGACGTTCTCCGCCTTTTGCACCTTCACGAACGCGCCGTCGCGGGCCACTTCGATGCGGAAGAACTTCCCGTCCACTTCCAACATCCGGCCCAGGAACCGTTCGCTGGTCTTGTCGCCATCGACTTTGACACGGTCGCTTTCATACGGGTCCGCCTCCATGTCGTCGAACGTGCCGTTGACATTGCCGTCGATGAGTTGGATGTGTTTCTTGACGCCGTCGAAATTGACCGTTCCCTCATACCAGCCCGCGGAAGAGACATACGCTTGCGCGTTGGCCTTCTCATACTGATAGAACAGAAACATCAGATGATAGGTGATCGGCCCGTCCTCGCCCTTGAAAACAAGCGGTGTTGGCGCAAAAGCGGAATAGGAACCGGAACTGGAGTAGGGGGACTTCGGATCCAACGGGATGGGCGTCTTGTCGTCCAGCCGTCCATTGCCGCTGCTATCAATGTAGAGGCGGTCATAAGGCCCGGATTTGCGCGAGCGGTCGAAGCAGAGCCAGCGGCCGCCGGAGGGGTCCATGGGCGTCTTCCACCGCGCGAAATAGGCCGTTGCGTTGAGCTTGGGCAGCGCGACGCCCGCGGGCGGGTTGGTGGACACTTGCAGCCCGTGGTAGGCGCGCATCTCGGCGCTGGTGTGGTATTCGAGCCATTGCTCAGACTGCGCGTATGCGCTGCCGGCCAGAACCATTCCGGCCAGAACAAGTCCGCGGGAACATTTCATCATAGTGTGGATGTTTGATTGTTCATCGACTTCACGTCTTCAAGGCGCCGTCCGCCAAAGGCGCAATCGGCGGCGGCTCGTCCGGCTTGACGCCCAGCAACGCCTTCAGCCGCTCGCGATAAAAGGGATTGGCGGAGGAAAGTATCAGGAACGGCGCCAGCACCACGAAATGGAACATCCCCACCGCCAGGACGGGGACAAGGAACTGGCTCCACTCAACTCCTCCGCCCGAAGAGATCGTGGCAATCAAAAAGAATGGCAACGCAATCGCCAGCCAGAGGACAACCAGCACGAGGAGCAGCCACGCATAAAGGCTCAGTGGACGGTAGCGGCGCCGGCAAATCACGCCGCAAAGGCCCAGCGCCGCCGCACTGACCGGAACGCCCACAGCCAGAATGATCCCGCCTTGCATCGTTTGTTGCGTAAAATCCCAGCCCCGTTCCGACACGAAGGCCAGCGCGCTGAAACCGGCCAGGACGCAAAGGACCCACAAAAAGGTGACGAACCCATGTTGTCGCTGGATATGATTTGACAGCAGCCAAACCGCCCCCAGACCCGCCGTCAGCGCGGCGATGGCATCGAGGAAAAAGTTTGTGCCCGCGGGCAGGATTTCCATCGGCGCCAGGGTGACCGCGATCAGGCAACCGAGCGGCAGCCAAATACACCACGCCGCGGCGCAACGATTCGGTTTCAAGGCGAGCAAACCCAAAATGGCCAGCCAAGGCAGCAACATCGGCATGAAGCTGGGCAGCACCCAAGTGTACGTCACCGGCGCGCCTTCCTTCGCGCCCAGCCCTCCGAGGTCGAACGACGCGGCAATAGCCAGGTTGCCGCCAGCAGTCAGGGGCACTCGCCATGAGTGCGAACAGGTGCCCCCTCAACCAAACTCAAACGCGCCGGAGGCGAGTTTCCTTCCGTTTTTGGATATCACAAACCCCGGCGGCTTGGTGGAATCCGTGTTCGCCATCTTGTAAGTTTCTCCGCCCGCCCCAACCAGCCGATAATTGAGAACCAAATCCTGCCCTTGGCGGACGACGGAAACACTATTTGTCAACGGCCCGCCGACATCCACCACCACCGGCGTCTTGCCGCCCGCGGAAATCCGGCTGCCGCCTCCCTGCTGGCTGGGGACGCAATTGGCAGCGACGCCATTTTTCTCGAGATGGACGTTGGGCGGGTCATAGGTGCCGACGGGGATTTTCACGATGCCTGCAGGTCGATCAAGCACCACCAGATAAGGTCCGCCGGGAAGTTCGAGGCGCTGGATGAATTGGCCCGCGACGTTCACTTCGCCCAGAGTGACGGATTTTTCGGTGAATTGGAGCGCCAGTTTGGCTCCACCATTTTCCGCGCGGGCGATCGAGTCCACTTGATAGGCATGGCCATCCAGAAAAAGATTTCGCGAAAAGGAAACGCAGGCAAGAGAACCATCGTCCGCGCTGAACGGCGCGGTTCGCTCATTCCACGGACGCAGCAGCAACCGGCAGTTCTCGAACGGTTTCGATTGCGTCAACCCATTTGGGACGACGCCCGCCTGCCAGTCGCGCCCCTGCAACGTCACCCTGCCCTGCCAGAAAGAATGCACCGCGCAGAAGCACAGCGGCTGCTGGGTGTAATCATAGAGAGAGAGGTCCACCAGCGCCTGGCACTTGCCGGACGGGGTGTCGAAAACCATGTGGACACCGGGAAACATCTCTACACGACCCGGCGCCGTCATGTGTGTCGAAAATTCGCCGGACGGATCGTCCGTCAAATCCCCGTTTCGATTGAGGTCCAGGGCAAGTTTCCCCGCGTCGCGCTGCCAGAGAAAAGGAATCGAGTTGCTGGCCGCGCCGCCGAAATTCAGAACGCCGCGAATAACCCTGCCCGAAACCGCCGGCTCCTTCTTGAACGGCGTTGCCTGCGTCGTCACGGAAACGCCCCAGTTGACCACGCTATAGCCCGCTTCCTGGTATTCCAGCGAAGCCGTGATTGTGTTTGAGGAAGGGACGGCATCCGCCGCGCGAAGAGCGCCAAAAATCGCGGCCACGAACGCGCACGTCAGCCAAGCCAACCAGACGTTTCCCGCCCGGCGCCTCCTCAAGCAAGCAGTCATTCGCTTTGCCATTAGAGATTTGATTACCACGTCAGACAATATATTGCAAGACTAATCACACACCTTTGAATTCCGCCTAGACCGATGACGCGGCTTCAGGTAGATTCGCATCATGGAAAAAAAATCGCCCCGGTCTTGCGAAAAATTCGCGGCGAACCCGGCTTGAGCGAGGACGAAAGGCACCTGTTCGCGCGCAGTCTCGCCGCCAGCCCGGACGAGCGCTGGCGCCTGCACGAGAACTTCCTCCGCTCGCACGGCTTGTTCACGCGCTCCAGCAGGAAAAAATTCGGTTTCAAGTCGCCGGGATGAGCGCCGCCATTCTGCGGGGCTGTCCGGCCACGACGCTGGACACCGACCTGTGAGTTGAGGAAACGGAGCGGCACGCGAACGTGATGGAGCGGGTGAAGGGAAGCGAAAATCTCTCATCAAACGGTCGAGCAAGGGCTTGATTTTTTGAAGCTGCCCGGATTGTCGTGCGCCAGCGAGAATGCCGACGGTGCCGATCGTTGCCAAACCTAATCGGCGGGCTTCGGCACGACCATCAGTTTCGTCCAGCAACACGGTGGCTGGTTTAAGTTCGTACGCGAGAGCAATCGCTTCCGCTTCACCGGAATCCAATTCAGCCAACAATTGGTTAAATGTCTCGCTCGGCTTCGGCGTTTGGACGACCAGCCAGCCGGATTCGCGCGCCGAATCTGCCGCCACCGCGCCGGGCAGGCTTGTTCTTGCATGAAGCTCGCGCCACACAGCGGGCGGAACAAAGACTGTTCCAAATTCAATGCGCAGCAGTACCGCCTGACCAACGGCGGCCAGATTACTGATGACAGTGGTGTCACTGACAACTGCGGGCATACGCGAGGTCTTCTTCGAGGTCCTTCTGCCCGTAATGCATGGGAATGCCGCGCTCGGCAAGAATGTTATTTAGATCAAGACGACTCATGCTGTCTTGCCTCAGTTGAAAATGGACTTTTCCGCAATTTGGGTTAGCACTAACCCAGACCGGAAAATATGACCGATCATAAGAACGAAACGCAGCGGCGCCGTCTGGCGCCCGATCAGAAGATCGCCATCCTCAAAGCCCACCTGGTCGACAAGAAGCCCATCTCCGACCTGTGCGATCAGCACGGCATTCAGCCCGGCCAGTTTTACCGCTGGCAGCAGGAGTTTTTCGAGCGGGGTGGCCTCGTTTTCGAGAGCCGCGGTGAAAAACCCTCCACCCATCTGGAGCGCAAGGTGACGGCCCTGGAGGAAAAGCTGGCCCGCAAGAATGAGGTCCTCTCCGAACTGATGGAGGAGCATGTGGCGCTAAAAAAAAGTCTTGGGGAGAGTTAAAACAGAAGTGGGTGCCGCACGATCTGCGCGACCAAGTGGTGGATTTTGTCCGCCGCTGGTCGGACAAGACGGAAATTCCCGCCGCGCGCCTGGTCAGTTGGGCCGGCCTGGGGCGCAGCAAGTTCTTCGACTGGAAAAGCCGCTACGGCAAGGTCAACGAGCACAACGGCTGGATTCCACGCGACCACTGGCTGGAGGACTGGGAGGAAAAAGCCATCATTGACTTCCACCAGAAAAACCCGCTGGAAGGCTACCGCCGCCTGACCTTCATGATGCTCGATGCGGACGTGGTGGCGGTCAGTCCCGCCAGCGTCTATCGGGTGTTGGCCGGGGCCGGGCTGCTGGGGGTCAGGAACTGGATCCCCTCCAAAAAAGGAACCGGCTTTGTCCAGCCGTTGCAGCCGCACGAGCATTGGCACATAGACGTCTCCTATATCAACATCTGTGGCACCTTCTACTACCTGTGCAGCGTACTGGACGGATGCAGCCGCCTGATCGTCCACTGGGAAATCCGGGAGCAAATGAAAGAGGCCGACATCGAGACCATCCTCCAACGCGCCAAGGAGAAGCATCCCCAGGCCCGGCCGCGGATCATCTCCGACAACGGGCCCCAGTTCATCGCGCGGGACTTCAAGGAATTCATCCGCCTCAGCGGCATGACCCATGTGCGGACCAGCCCGTATTATCCACAAAGCAAAGAGTCTGTTTCATACTGCACCCTTTCGGGACGATCTAAGACAGTGATTGAGCCGGCGACATTCGCTGGCGCTGCTTGATCTGTTGGACGATTTCTGGGCTCGGACGTTCATA
>Ga0224558_1000810_pt1 | contig 35812 bp, 29 predicted proteins | sample 714S32024metaG_FD_180682 | JGI IMG/M metagenome (GOLD analysis project Ga0224558, IMG submission 180682) | Peat soil microbial communities from Stordalen Mire, Sweden - 717 S3 20-24 | ecosystem: Environmental > Terrestrial > Soil > Wetlands > Peat | place: Sweden: Norrbotten County, Stordalen... | reverse complement strand
TGTTGCCGTCCCGGATGAAGTCAACGTAGATGTTCGGTTCGTGGGTCGGCCAATGCTTCTGGAAATCGAGCAAGAAGTTCGGCCAGTCTCGGGGAAGGCGGTAGCGGTCGAAGTAGGCGATGGGGAACGAGAAGCCGTGGTCGATGCCGACGATGGTCGGGGTGTCCGCCGAGAGTTCCTTGCAAAGCCACTCGGCGAGACCGCGCCGCGTCCAGTACCGGCGTAGGCTGGGCGGAGGCTGGACGGGTTCCGGCGTGCCGGAGTAGTCGGCAACGTAAACCCAAAAGACGCCTGCGACGACTGGATTTCTGTCACGGAGGTCGATGCCGATGTAGCGGCAGAATGGGGCAACCCCGTAACCTCCAGAGGGCGAAATGTCCGGGCACCTCGGTTTCTCATGGGTCGCGTGGTCAGAGATTCCGTTCTCTGAATCGGCATCATTGCCACGATTACATTTAATGTATACAGCAAAATAATGTCACTACTCTCATTATTTGACGTATACTGCAAATATGCAGGCGATACCCGAAGTCGGACAGGCTTTAGCCCAGAGAAGAAAGCTGCTCAATTTAAAGCAGGGACAGGTGGCTGCACTGTCGGGGCTATCCCAACCTCTCCTATCTCGCCTAGAGAAGGGGCAACTCTCGGAGTTCGGCGCACGGAAGCTAATGGCCGTGCTTGCCGTACTCGGGCTGGAACTGACCTTCGCCGAAGTCGGGGCGGCTGGCACCCTCGATGAATTGCGGCGTGAGCGGGGTGGCACGGCATGAAGCTGAATGTCCACGTCCTCGATCAGCATGTCGCAGTCCTCGAACAGGTTGGCGACTTCAAGAGCGTCATGACCTACGTCCCCGATGTCGCCCCTGAGAGCCTCGTATCCCTGACCATGCCCGTGCGAACGGAATCCTACCTCTGGGATGACGAACTCCACCCCATCTTCCGAATGAATCTCCCGGAGGGGTACCTGCTGCAAGTCTTGCAGGAGGAGTTCGGGCCGCACATCGGCGCAAGTCCGGTTGCCCTCCTCTCCGTCATCGGGCGGAACATGGTGGGAAGGTTGAAGGTCGCACCACCGGGAGCAGCACTGGACGAACCAGCAAAGCCGATTGAGGTAGCGGAACTTCTCAAAGGCGACAACTCTGAGGAGGCGTTCTCCCAGCTTGTCCGCGACCACGCGAAGAGCGGTGTATCGGGCGTCCTGCCGAAGTTTCTGGACACGGCAGCGCAGAAGCAGCGTGGACTTGGGCAGCACAAGAAGGCGACTCTCCTCACGCATCAGCACATCATCAAGGGCTCATCAGCGAGGCTTCCGTTTGCCACGGCCAATGAACATCTCTGTATGCAGGTGACGGCCAGAGTGGTCGAAAGCGCGAAAACAGAACTGTCGGAGGACGGCAATGTTCTGCTCGTACACCGTTTCGATGTGGACGAGAACGGCAAGCCCTTCCGGGCAATGGAAGACTTCTGCGCTCTGCTTGGACTTCGGCCACAGAACAAATACGAAACCACATGGGAGAGAATCGCCAAGGCGGTTCGCACCTACGTGGACGGCAAGCACCACTACGAGACCTTCCAGAAGCTCACGGCGATGCTGCTGATGACCTACGCCCTGCGGAACGCCGATTGCCACTCGAAGAACTTGGCTCTGCTCTACACTTCCCGGAAAGATGCCCGACTCGCTCCGGCCTATGACTTCTTCACCACTTCGGTCTATACCGGATACAGAGACAACCCTCCTGGCATCAGTTTCATGGGCAAGAAGACGTGGCTGCCGGGAAAGACTCTTGCACGGTTCATCGCTGCAAACTTCAACATCTCCGTGAGAGAGCAGAAGGAAATCGTTGAGCGCATCAGTGACGCCGTTGCGGATACCGCCCCTGCGGTTCGCGTGATGATGAATGACCTCGCTGGTTTCAGGGACACCGGGAAGCGGATGCTGGCGGCGTGGAGCGAGGGAGTGAACTTTTTGCGGGAGCCTCGCGTGTACGCCCTGAGCCCATGGAAGTCGAGCGAAGCCTTCGAAGGCATTTCCGACCCGCCAAAGCTGGAGAACCCCCGAACGGTCATCGGGCGCTCGGAGCTACTGGCTGACACCCAGAAGCGGAAGCGCAAGTAACGTCACGGTTCGATAGAAGCTTTGTTGGTGATGGTTGGACTGCACAAGCTCATCGCATCGTCAGCTTGGCGTACTGCTCCTCCGTGAGTTGCAGAAACAGCCCACCCCTCCCCATCGCGATGTCCTGATCCACCATTAGCCAGGTTTCCTGGTCGGTGAATCCCCCGGCGCGTTTTACCAGTTCGATCAGCTTGTCGGAGGATGCGAAGTGCAGTTTGCGGGGTAGAGCAGTCTTCAAGTCCTGCTCCAGAAACTGGCACTGCCATCCATCGCGAAACTGGAAGGACAGGTACACACGGTGGGTTTGGTCTTGTGGAGGCATGGAGGTAGTATAGGCGAAGTAAAGGCGAAAGTAATCCACGGCCTGTTCAGACCTCCACGCTTCGGTATAATCCTGGCATGGCTGCCTCTATTGCCGAGTATCGGCCAACGGAAAGGGGCGTCACAGGATACCGGGGATGGATAAAACGAGGTGGTTCCGTTACTACTCGTTACTATTTTCGGCCAAATCGGCGTAGCTGAGAGTTCGCGATTGTAAGCGATAGTAAGCAACAGGTCAGAGGCAAGGTGCTGAAACGATTGGGCTTGCCGTTGGTATGTTCCATGGAATCAATAGCTTGGCGAAAGGAAAAATAAATCTCCCCCTCTCCGCCATATAAAGCATTCTGAATCTGTTAAATAGAGCCACATTTCAAGAGATAAAGACTGTCCCCTCCGGGTGGCCTTTTTGGTGCCGGTGGCTGTTCGTTTTCTCAGTTACTGTTTGGCTATAGCGGTTCTCCAGTTGCTATAGAGGGGAACCGCTGCCGCTCAAGTGGCTTTTCCTCTCCAGGGTTCCAAGGAAGATCGATAGTGCGAAAACTCTGGACACTACCTTCAGCACAGCTCTTCCGGGGATACGTTTGCCGGCTTCGAATAACTCCTGGGAATGACATATATAGATGGCTTTTCGGCGTTGTCGTCAGGCATCCGGTCGTGCAGAACCACATTCAGCAGAGATTCATGCACGCGAATGCGGTCTTTGTAATCGATAAATCCCATCTTCCGAAAGCGATTCATGAAGAAGCTTACCCGCGACCGTGTTGTCCCGATCATCTCCGCCAAGGTCTCCTGCGAGATCTTGGGAATCAGCGTCTTGGGCTCTCCGGGCTGACCAAACTCCGCCATCAACAGGAGAATTCTCGCCAGCCGCTTTTCACTGGAGTTGAAGAGTTGATCAACCAGATCGGCCTGGGTGCGCATATTCCGTGCGAGAAGAAACTTCAGGAACAGGTCGGAGAATTCATGCTCCTCGCGCAGCACACGGGCCATCTCCTCACGCCCTATCTTGAGCGCGGTGCAGGCAGTGACGGCGGCGGCCGTGTACAAGCGCAGCCCTGGCACGGCCGCGAGCGACTCCTCTCCAACAAAATCGCCCTCGGAGAGGAGTGTGATCGTGGCCTCCTTGCCGGCAGTTGAAACCACCGTGACCTTCGCACGGCCTTTCTGAAGATAAAAAACCGCGTCCGCGGGATCTCCCTGCGAAAAAAAGCTCTGCTTCGGTTGCAATTGGATGATCTTGCGTCCCAGGCCGCGATTGGCCAGAAAGGCGGCGGTATCGAAAGTGTGACTCTCATTTCCAATCATAATGAAGGCCTCGACCCGGATACGGCTATGTAGCGTGAATTGCGGGAGGATGCGCAGCTGCAATGCGCTGTGGTCCACAAAGCAGTTCCGCCGATGAAAACAGATGCATCGGCAATCATCAGGATTTTGTCGCCGGGAGCAGCCGCAGCAGGAATAACGCATGGGAGGCCGCTAGTGCTTGCTCCCACCGGCATATCGCGAAAATTATACATCCGGAGAGGATGAATCTGTCTCTTTTTGCACACTTTTGAAAATATTTCTGGGATATTTTCAATCCGGGTTTCTCTGGTGCTGGCGCTGCGCCGGCTGTCTCATGAGCATTCTTGCTCAGACGGCGCAACGGCCTGCATCTAACTTGGAGGACACCTTGTGCGCCTCAGTGCGCGTAAGGCAGGTAACCCTGCGCATGGGTAGAAAGAGGTGAGATGCATGAAAAAACTGATGACGTTTGTGGCATTACTCAGTCTAGGTGCGGCTAGCGCCGCCTGGAGTGAGACTCGTGAAGAGGTGCAGAACCGGGTCAATAATGCATCCCGGGTGCTGCACGAGATTATGTCGGCTCCGGATAGAGGCATTCCAGAAGAAGTAATGGAGCACGCAAAGTGCGTGGCTGTGGTGCCGCACATGATCAAGGGCGGCTTTGTTTTTGGCGCGGAGAACGGTAAAGGCCTGGCCACCTGCCGGACCGCAAACGGATGGAGCGCACCGGCGTTCTTTGCCATTACCGGCGGAAGCTGGGGATTGCAGATCGGCCTCGAAGGCGTGGATCTGGTCATGATCTTCCAGGGCGACAGAGGAATGCAGCGGCTGGAATCCGCCAAATTTCAGTTGGGCGCGGATGCCTCAGCGGCAGCCGGACCGGTTGGACGCCATGCCACAGCCGATACCGACTGGAAGCTGAATACCGAGATCCTGACCTACTCACGAGCCAAAGGCGCCTTTGCTGGACTCACTCTGACCGGAGCCGATGTTCGCCGGGACAACGATTCCATGGATGCCTTCTACGGGCATGACGTCTCCACGCACCGCGCTCTGGGCGGCGAAGTTGCGATGCCCGCCGGTGCAGCCCCGTTCATCAATGCAGTCAGGGGTGCAAAAGCGCAGGCCCATGGCAGGAACTAGAAGTTGATAACCGGTTTGTAAGATGCAGCGCGGGCGCCTTGGGCAGGTTTCAGCTTTCGGGTGCCCGCAGTGCGGAGAAAGGGCGCCAATGCTCTGGACAATTTTTGTAATTGTGCTGGTTCTGTGGCTTCTGGGCTTCAGCTTTCACGTTGGCGGCGGTCTGATCCACCTTTTGCTGGTGCTCGCGGTGATCATACTGATTTTCAACCTGGTGGCCGGACGACGGAGTGGTCTCTGAACGAGGGGCGTCAAAAGACGCCCCGCGTTGCGTAAACCATGAACTGGAGCATTTCTCCTATAGGCATAGAGTCTTGGGTGCCCGACCCTCGCCGCGTTCTTGTTTTTGCAGCTAGGGTGGGAAGCAAGCCTCCTCGACAGCGACAGGAGAAATGCTCTAAAAACTACGGCAATGCCGGGGCTGAAGCCTCAGCCTGCCCCTGCATGGAAGACTGGCCACCCGGCTGGATTCATCGAGGGGAATCGCCGAGGGGAATCGCCACCTGCTCGACGATCTCGAGGCCGAAGCCGACCAGGGCGGGAATGTGCACGGTAGTATTCGAGAGCAGCCGGATGCGCTGAATGCCCAGGTCGGAGAGGATCTGGCCACCCAGGCCGGTGTCGCGCAGGATGCGCCCGCTGCGGGCCTGCGGGCCTTCGCGAGCGCGCAGTTCCCGGTGCAGCACAAGCCGGTTGGCGCTGGCCTCGGCCGCTGGACCATGCGCCGCCGCCCCATCTGGCTCAAAAGCGCTGGCCGGATCAAAGGCGCTGGCTGGAGCCGGAGCGCGGTCGATCTCGAAGCCCCGCGAGGTGTTGTGCAGGTAGAGCACGACGCCGCAACCGGCCTCGGCGATCATGCGCATCGACTGGTCCAGCGTCTCGCGGCAGTGGCAGTCGGCGCCGAAGACGTCGCCCGCCGTGCAGCGGGTGTGAACACGCACCAGAACGGCCTGCTCGCAAGAGGGCTGCGGCTCTCCCAGGCCGGAGGCTGCCAGTTCGGGATTTCCCGCAAGGGCTGCGACGGCGGGATCGGCGGAAATGGCCGGGCAGCCGGGGCAAAGCTCGCCGCGCACCAGCGCAATGTGGCTTTCGCCGCCGTTGATCTTGCTCTCGTAGGCGATCATGCGGAATTCGCCGTGGCGGGTCTGGATGCGGCTCTCGCCGGCGCGCACGATGTAACGCTCGTGACGCAACCGGTAGCGGATCAGCTCCGCCACGGTAAGAATCCGCAGCCTATGTTCCTGGCAGAAGGGGATGAGGTCGGGAATGCGGGCCATTTCGCCGTCGTCGCGCATAATCTCGCAGATGACGCCGGAGGGATTGAGGCCGGCCAGCCGGGCCAGATCGACTGAGGCCTCGGTCTGCCCAGCGCGCACCAGCACGCCGCCCCTGCGGGCGCGCAGCGGGAAGACGTGGCCGGGACGGGCCAGGTCCGTGTAGCTGGCGCCGCTTGAAATGGCGGTGCGGATGGTGTGCGACCGGTCAGCGGCCGAGATGCCCGTGGTCACTCCCTCGCGCGCCTCGATGGTCTCGGTAAACGCGGTGCCGAAGCGCGAGGAGTTCTGCTGCGTCATGGGGAAGAGGCGCAGATGGTCGGCGCGATCCTCGGTGAGCGTCAGGCAGATGAGGCCGCGCCCAAAGCGGGCCATGAAGTTGATGGCCTCCGGCGTCACGAACTCGGCGGCCAGGGTCAGGTCGCCTTCGTTCTCCCGGTCCTCGTCGTCGACCACGACCACCATGCGGCCGGCGCGAAACTCGGCCAAAGCGCCAGGGACATCGATAAAAGGAGGTTCGAAGCTGTGAGCGGTTTCTTTCATGGCCAGCCTTATTCTCGCCCATTAGAGGCGCAAACAGCAAAAACGCCGCCCCAAGGCGGCGCTTTGCAGAAAACAGTCAGGAGGAGACGGCCTACAAGGCTGATTCAATCTCGAAACCCCAGGCTTCGAGAAGAGCCTCGGGAATGTACTTGGAATTCTTGTTGCGGCGCGCCCACTCCCGCAGACGGGTGGACCGGATGTACTGATCCGGGTTAAGCTTGAATTCCTTCACAATCTGTTCGAAGGAGGTCACAGTGGGCACAACCGGGCCTATGGGCTCCGGCTTGCCCCAATTCGGATTTCCACGACGCTTTGCCATTGATTCGGTGTCCTCAGAGGGATGTATCTTGCCTTAACGTCACGGACCATGACTCAAGCCGCCCCCAGTGCGGGCAAGGCCACTCTCCTACTCCGGACGATATACTAGAATCTTATTCTACGGATATTTTCTCCAGAAATCAATAGTAAAATTGCATAAGTTAGAGAATAATCGCGTACACTCAGCTTACTCTAGCAGCCTAAGACAGTTTTACCTCGATTTATCTCAGCCGACAGCACCATCTGGCTTTTTCAGACCACAATGCAGATCTTCCAGAATGCATTGGTGGTTTTGCTCGTCCGGCCGCGGGTGCCTTCGCCCAGGCGCGGCGGAACTCAAGCTCACGCGCCGCCGCGGAACTGGATGATGCGCCGCCGGTCGCGCTTGGAGGGGCGGTGCTCGGGCAGGGGCGCGAACTGCTGCATTGCCTTGCGCTCCTCGGCCGCCTTCTGCCGCGCCGCCTTGCTCGCTTCGGTTTCGCGGTAGAGCGCCTGCGCCACCGCCGCCGGCCCGCGCATCTGGCTCAGCCCGAGAATCTCGACCTGAAACTCGCCGCCCTCATTCTTCACTTCCAACCGATCGCCGACGCGGACCTCGCGGGCGGGCTTGGCGTCGATTGCATTCGAGCGAATGCGCCCCAGGTCGCAGGCCTTCGAGGCCAGCGCCCGCGTCTTGAAAAAGCGCGCCGCCCACAGCCACTTGTCGATGCGGATCGAATCCATGAAGCTATTGTCGTACAAAATGCTGGCTTGAACGAGCCGGCTTCCCGTTTGCCCGTTCCTGTTCAACTGTTCACCTGATTCGTTCGACCTGATTCGCTCGACCTGATTCGCTCAAGTAGACTGGCAAATGGAGCCGGCCATGCCAAGCCTGTGGGCTAAAACGCGAACGACGCTGGAGATGATCAAGTGGGAGCACTCGATCTTCGCGCTGCCCTTTGCGCTGACGGCAGTGCTGCTGGCCGCCCAGGGCCTGCCCGGCGGGCGGCTGGCATTGTGGACGAAGGTCGCCTGGATTCTGGCCGCCATGGTCGCGGCCCGCTCGGCGGCGATGGCCTTCAACCGCTGGGCCGACGCCGAACTGGACGCGGCCAATCCCCGCACGCGAAGCCGCGCCATTCCCGCCGGGCTGCTCTCGCGCAAATTCGTCCTGGGCTTTACGCTGCTAGCCGCCGGAGTCTTCGTCGTCTCCGCCGCGGAACTGAACCGGCTCACGCTCTATTTGTCGCCGGTGGTCCTGGTGGTGCTCCTGGGCTACAGCTACATGAAGCGCATCACGCGCTGGTCGCACCTGGTGCTGGGCCTGGCGCTGGGGCTGGCCCCGTCGGCCGCCTGGATCGCCGTGCGCGGCTCACTCGACGCCCGCATCGTGGTGCTGACTGCGGCGGTCATGCTGTGGGTGGGCGGCTTCGACGTGCTCTACGCCTGCCAGGATTGCGAGCACGACCGCGCCGCGGGCCTCCACAGCCTGCCCCAGGCGATCGGCATTCCGGCAGCCTTCCGGGCGGCGCGAGCGATGCACCTGGCCATGCTGGGCCTGCTGCTCTGGTTCGGCTTGCTCTTTCATTTTCAGAGACTTGGCTGGCTGGGCGTGGTGGTCGTGGGGCTGCTGCTGGCCTATGAGCACTCGCTGGTTTCGCCCCGCGACCTTAGCCGGCTGAACGCGGCTTTTTTTACCATGAACGGCGTGATCGCGATGGTTTTTCTCGCTTTTGTGGCGGCCGATCTGTGGCTGCGAAGCTGAATTTCATCGCTTCCGGCTCCATCGCCCGCCTGATCCAGCTCTACCCCCCGGCCGGGCTGTGGTATGGTGCGAGAAAGCAGCAACTCCAGGACACCTCAACCGCGCCCACCATGGCGAAACTTACAGGAGAACAACACACCGGCATGAAAATTGCGATTCAAGGAGAGCACGGCTCATTCAGCCACGAAGCAGCGATGAAACTGGTCCCCGAGGCGGTGATCGTTCCCTGTTCGCTTTCCGCCGACGTCTTCAAAACCGTGGCCGATGGAGCCGCCGAGGCCGCGGTCATCCCCATCGAAAACAGCCTGGCGGGCTCGATCCTGGAGCATTTCGACCTGCTGCTGACGCACGATCTGCGAGTGGAACGGGAGACGCGGCTGCGCATCCGGCACAATTTGATCGTCCTCCCCGGCGTAGCGATCGGCGAAATTGAGAGCGTCTATTCGCATCCGGTGGCGCTGGCGCAGTGCCGGCGATTTTTGGCCGCTCACCCCGCGATGACGGCTCTCGCCGCCTACGACACTGCGGGCAGCGTGAAGCGGCTGGTGGAGCAGGACGACCGGCGCGCTGCGGCCATCGCCAGCGAAACGGCGGCTCATTACTATGGGGCGAGGATTCTCGAAGCCGGCATCGAGGACAACCCGGAAAACTTTACCCGCTTCTTCCTGGTGCGGCGAGCCGCCGACACCGTGATCGATCCCGAGTCGAACAAGATCAGCCTGGCTTTTTCAGTAGAGAATTGTCCCGGCTCGCTGGTGGCGGCGCTAGCCGGGCTGGCCGACATCGGCACCAACCTGACCAAGATCGAGTCCCGGCCGGTGCAGGGCAAGCCCTGGGAGTACATATTCTATGTGGATTGCCAGATTCACTCCGCCAGCGAGCGCCTGCGCGCCATCGAGGCGCTCTTGCCCCACTGCTCCATGGTCAAGGAGTTGGGCTGCTACCGGGAGGCAGGCTGCTAGAGGGGGATTCTTCGCGAGTCGCCTCACCCATTTTCACGGCTGCAATCAGGCCATCTTCCGCCCGACCTTCGCGGGCGCGCTCACTGCGCGGACAACTGCTTCAGGTGCTCGGCGCGGACCTGCGCCGCGGTGAAGAGGCTGAAAAACGGCGCGCCTTGAGCGGCGGCCTCAACCGCCGGGCGGCCGTTGGCCTCTTCCCGCTCGACCAGGCAGACCACGGCGGCAATCTCCATTCCCGCCTCGCGGGCGGCCTCGATGGCGTTGATGGTCGAGGCGCCGGTGGTGCAGACGTCGTCCACGATGACCACGCGCGCGCCGGCGCGGCAGAAGCCCTCGATGCGGCGGCTGGTGCCATGAGCCTTCTCGGCCTTGCGAACGAGGAAGCCCTGGAGCACGCGCGGTTCGGGTTTGCCGTGCTGGACTGCTTCGATGGCGCGCCAGCCGGTGGCGATAGCGACCGCCGAAACGATGGGGTCCGCGCCCATGGTGAGTCCGCCCACGGCCTCGGCCTCAATGCTCCGCCCTGCAAGCAGGTCAACAACGGCCTGGCCGGTGTGCCAGCCGCCCTGGGCGTCGAGGGTGGTCGTCCGGCAGTCGATGTAATAGTCGCTGGTGCCGCCCGAGGAGAGTTTGAACTGGCCCAGGCGGAAGCTCTGGCGGGCAAGAATGGCGAGCAGTTGTTGCGCGTGCGTCGGGGTGGTCATCACTGTCGATTGTAAAGGCTACAGAAGCCCAGGTTCAGCCAAGCTCTGCGACTGCCGCGCCGTCCCTGAAACTCTCTGCGGGGCCGGCAGCGCAAAGCCTTCCAGTTTTCTGGCGATTCTTCCGTTGCCGGACACAAAATCCAGCCGCCGAACAGCTTGTTTCTTCCCAGGGGGGAGAAACAAGCTGTTCGGCGGCATTGACGAGCACAGGTGAATCGAAAAACCGCTTCAAGCTTCCGGCCTACCAGCCGCGCACATCACGGGAATCCTGAGCCGGCTTGGCTTCGTGCTTCTGCTTCTGCCTCTGGTCGGAGAGCCGGGTCTTCTCGCCCTTCGTGGCAGCGTTCTTCTTTTTCTTCGCGGGCGTCTCGCCCGCCAGCCCCAGCGGACCAGACTGCGTCTCGCGGTCGGCAACCTCGGCGGCGTCGGGCGCGGAAGGAGCCTGAGTGTCCTTCTTCGGTCCCTTGGCCTTGGGCTTCTTGGGCTGTTTGGCGCGCGCGCTGAAGCGCATCTTCTTTTCCGGCCTGGTGCTGGTCTCCAGCGGATTCACCGGCTGCTGAGCTGCATCAGCCGTCTGCTGCACCGCGCCCAGATCCTCGGTCGTAGTTTGCGGCGCTCCGGGCAAGGTCTCGGCCGGCGCGCGGCCGTAGCGAATCTTTTCCTTTTTGCCTGGATTCATCGAGGCTTCGTCGGCGCCCGCCTTCTTCTTGCCCTTCTTGGCCGGCACGACGGCGGGTCCGGCGTCCGGCGCGGCCGCTTGCGGCGACTTCTGCCGGAAGGTGCGCGTGCTCTCGCGGAAGCGGGTGCGCTCCACCTTTTTCTTCTTCTTGGGCGCAGGCGGCGTATAGGCGCTGTAGACCGGCTTGGTCTCCTTGGAGCTGGCGCCGGTATCGGCATAGCCGGGCTTGATGTCGATAAAGGCCTGCTCGCGCATCGTGGTCAGATAGTCGCGCGTGGCCGGCTCCATCCGCGCCATGTAGAAGTTCTGCTCGACCTGCTCTTGAACATCCTTGTACCGCGGAACCCCGCCGGTGACGTGCTGCACCACCTTGAGAATGACGTAGCCCTGTTTGGTGCGAATCGGCTCGGTATATTCTCCCGCCTTGAGCACAAAGGTACTATCCTCGAGCACCTTGGCCAGAGTGCCGCGGCGAAACTGGCCCAGATCGCCGCCTTCGGTGGCCGTGGGGCCGTCGCTGAAGGTGCGCGCCAGTTGGCCGAAGTCGCCCCCGGCGTGAAGTTTCGCCTCCAGATCGTCGGCCTTGGCCTTGGCTGCTGTCAGTTTGGCGGGATCGTCCGGCTGCACGCCGCCTGGAACCGTGGCCGAGGGGGCCGGTGTGCCGGTGGAGACGAGAATCTCGGCTAGGGTGACGCTCTCCGGCTGCGCATAATCCTGCTTGTGCTGCTCAAAGTAGCGCTCGGCCTCGCCGGGGGTGAACTGAGCCCTCTGGCCCACCTCCTGGCGCATCACCTCCTGGGTGATGATCTGATTGCGAATATTGGCCTTGAAATCCTCAAACGAGACGCCCTGCTCGCGGGCCGCCTTCTCCAGGTCTTCCAGGGTTTCCAGGTGGTACTGCTTGCGAACCTCATTCAGCCGGTTCACCAGCTCGGTTTCGCCAGTGATGCCCAGCTCCTTGCCCTTGGAGAGCCAGAGCTGCTGGTCGATGAGGTTGCGCAGCAGGTTCTGCCGGGCCTCGGAGGCCTCCTGCATCGTGGCGCCGCGCTGGCGCTGCTCGTCATCCAGTTCCTTCATGGCGCGGTCGTAGTCCGAACTGGTGATGATCTGGTCGTTGACGCGAGCGATGATCTCCTCAACCGTGAGACCGCCGTAGGGGCTCTCCGGCGCGGCGGCATGGGTTTGCGCCAGGGCAGAGGTGGCAAGCAGCACCGTCGATAACACGAAGGCCGCGGGAGTGCGAAAGAGTCGAAGAGTCATAAGGTCAGCACACGACAGGGCGCAACGAATCAGTCCCTGATGCATAGACGCCATTGTAAATGCCTGGGCGGCAGCCGGGCGATTGCGGAAGCGATTGGGAGAGGAATGAGGTGAAATTCAATAAGTTTTCCCGGAATTGGTTGATCTGATTTCCATGAAATTCATCGACTTTCAGGAAATCCGTGGATAAAACAGTCCAACTGCTCTTGCCCCCAGATGCGTAGCTGTTAGAGCAGTTCTCCAATTCATGCGCCCTTGCCAACGCTGTGCAAGGTGGCTTTTACTTCCACCCCAGCGACGAAGACCTGTCGCCGGGGACCCCGGAGACCACCCCAGCGACGAAGACCTGTCGCCGGGGACCCCGGAGAGGAAAAAGCCACTTGAGTGCACGGTTTCGGTGTACCGCAGTTGGAGAACTGCTATACCAACCCGTTCTGAGAAAAATTCAGGCCCGCCGCTGGCGGTGATGGCGGCGCTGTACGGCGTGCCATTGACTCCGGCGGAGAGCGTGGTGGGCGAAAGCATGATCGTCGGCGCGCTCACCGTCAGCGTGTAGCTCTGGCTGCCGCTGAGTTTGTCGGTGCTGTCGCTGGCCGTGACAGTGAAGACAAACGACCCGCTTTGCGCAGGTGTACCTGAAAGCAGCCCGGCAGGTGTCAGCGTCATCCCCGCGGGAATGGCGCCGTCGCTCAGCAGGTACGTATAGGTGGCGCCCGAGACGCCGCCCGTGGTCGAGAAGGTTACGCCGGTGCCGCCGTTATACGGAACTCCCACCGTCGCGGTGGCAGGCGTCAGCGGACTGGGCGAAAGGACGATCGACTTCGCCAAGCCCGTGCCGCTCAGCGGAATCAGCTGCTGCGCGGACGTGACGTTCAGGCTGTTGTCGGTAATCGTCCGTGTGCCGGAGATGGAGCCAATGGCCTCGGGCGTAAAGTCGAAGTCTTAGGGAACCTCTGCACAGGCCATCATTTTTGTTCGCCGAGAAGTTTGACAAGCATTTTGGTCGATACAGCTGAGCAAAATGGCCAGAAATAGTCGATATTCAGGGGTAAGCTTTATCTCCGGAGGCCGATTTTCGAAGGCGACGATGAGCCTTTCGAAGATGAAAATTGTGCAAGGATTTGCGCCTCCAGGACGGGGATTGGCCGCGAAAATTTGCCTCCGTGCTGAAGATTTGCAGTTGAAGCGGCGGGCATTTGCGGTTCAAGCTGCCGGGATGAAGATGCGAAATGGGAATCGGAAATGGGAAGTTTCGCGCCGGAAAAAGCAGAAAATGGAAAGTTCAGACTCCGGCAAAAACTTTTGTTGACGTGCGATGACATCGGGGGTAGATTGAGTTCACACGGGAAAGGAGGTAGGTCCAACTGATGCAGAAAGAATCTTCGGATTGTTTGGAACGTGAGGTGACTGAGGCCTAGGGCATCGCGCCCCGGACCCCAATTGTTGCCCCAGGCGGAGGGATTTCTTGCCGCATGGGACGCTACTGCACTTTCACTGTGAGATGTATTCCTCGGCGCGATGCGCGGGGTGGCAATTCTTCAATACAGCGACGAAGCCTGTCGCCGAAGGAGCCCGGCTTGCCGGGTATCGCCACAAAGCGATCGCGGCATGGGAACAGGAGTGAAGATGCTCGGGCTTTCGCTTTAGCGCGATGGCCTTAGTCCAATACCCACAGTTCACCGCGACGGCCTGGGCAATGCGCCCAGGCCGCCGTTATGTTTGGGGGCGGTTGTATTTGGGAAGCGTTGCATTTGAGAGCCGCAATCGCGGCGGTTTTTTGCCCCCCCAGGCGGCAAAGGCTCATTGCGCCAGAAATGTGGGCTGCGGCTGAGGTACACTCAGGCCCATGCGGGTCTTCGGCATCGATTGCGGAACGGAAGTGACGGGCTTTGGCGTGGTCGAGACCGACGACGCGGGACGGCAACCACGGCTGGCGCTGAAGGCGATGGGAGCCATCCGGCTGGTCAAGTCCAAAACCACGGCCGAGCGCCTCGAACAGGTCTATCTCGCGCTGAGCACCGAGTTGGAACGCTGGAAGCCGGATGCGGTGGCCATCGAAGAGGTTTTCTACTCGGTGAACGCCAAGTCGGCGCTGAAACTGGGCCAGGTGCGGGGGGTGGCTCTGCTGGCGGCGGCGATGCGGGGGCTGCCGGTGGCCGAGTATGCGCCGCTCAAGATCAAGTCCAGCGTGGTGGGCTATGGAATGGCGAAAAAGGAGCAGGTGCAGTTTATGGTGGCGCGGCTGCTGGAGTTGGCCGAAGTCCCGCAATCGGCCGACGCCGCCGATGCCCTGGCCGTCGCCATCTGCCACATCCACACCGCGCAGACGCTTCAGTTGCAAGGAGTGGCGGAGCGCTAAAGCATTTTCAGCGTTCGTATAAGGCCTGCTTTGTGTTCTCCCACCCTAGCCGCAACAACAAAGACGCGGCGAGGATGGGGCACCCAGACCTTACTCCATCAGTGAAAATGCTCTGAAATCAGGCGGATTCAGAACAAGGGGCTGCTTCGTCAGCCCCTCTGGCTTGCAGCCACTGCCAGAGGGCCGCAAAGGCCTCGATGGGCAGGGCCTCGGCGCGCGCCTGGGGGTCGATTGCGGCCTGGGCCAGGGCAGCGGCTACAGTTGAGGGCGGAATGCCGGCGGCGCGCAGGTTGTTGGCCAGCGTCTTGCGTTTCTGATGAAAGCACTGGCGCACAAAGCGCAGAAAACTGGTTTCTTCCACTCCCAACTCGGCAAAGCGAGGGGCAAAGCGCCAGCGGAAGACCGTCGAGTGCACCTCGGGCGGCGGCGAGAAGGCCGAGGGTGGCAGCGTGAAGAGCCGCTGCGCCGGACCGAAGATTTGCACCGTGACCGAGAGCAGGCCGTAGTCGCGCGAGCCGGGCTGGGCAACGACGCGGTCGGCCACTTCGCGCTGCACCATCAGCACGGCGCGGTCCAGCGAGGCGTGGCTCGCGGCCAGCTTGAGCAGGATGGGCGAGGTGATGCCGTAGGGCAGGTTCCCGACGACCAGCAGGCGCTCGCCGGCCGCCGCGGAGGCCGCCGCAAAATCGAATTGCAGCACATCCTGCTCGACGACGGTGACGCGGGCTGCGGCGTCCAGTAGAAACTGGACGCGCAGTCCGGCAGCCAGCTCGTGGTCCAGCTCGATGGCTACAACATGAGCGGCACGGGCGGCCAGGGCCTCGGTGATGGCGCCGCGGCCAGGGCCGATTTCGACCACGGTGCGGCCAGTCAGGTCGCCGATCGAGGCCGCGATGCGCTGGCTGGCGCCGGTATCGACAAGAAAGTTCTGTCCGAGCTTGGGTTTGACGGGCATGGGCTGCTTTGATGGTAGTCGAAGCTGGCGGGCTGGGGCGGGCTCACGGCAAGGCTTATGGGCTGCCGGGTTTATCTGGTTCACAGTTTATGTGATTTTGTGGAGCGCGATGCTGTAAATTATTCATAATAAAAAAGTTAGTTTGAGAATCACAGTTTCACAGGCAAAAATGGAAAAAATCGGACGCGCGCTGCGGAATGGGCTGCCGGGAAGGCGGACAGGACGCAGGTGAGTCACCGCTTCTTCTTGCATTGCCCATTATGCGGCAACGGAGGGCTATTTTCCGCAACCATCCGCACCACACGCCGTGGGGCCTCTTCCAGGTCCGAAAATCCGGACCTGGGGCGCACGCACCCGGCTCTTTCCTCAATCAAAAGCCGCCTGGCATACTCTCCGCAAGGCGGCGGCTGCCCCGGTTCCGCTCTTACTCTGCTTCCGCTCTAGGAGTTCGCTTCAGGGCGCGACGGCCTGATCTCCAGTAGAGGATGAGCGCAAGGCCAAGGAACCCGGAGCCGAACAGCAGCAGAGAACCGGGCTCCGGGGTGGCGCTGACGGGAGGGTCCACCATGGGGTCGGAGATATTACTGAAATTCGTATAGGCTCCGGAGTCGGCCCACTGGTAGACGCCATTGTTCGAGTAGAGGTTGATATACAAGTCGCCAACTTCAAAGAGCACGCCGTTATAGTCCAGGACCAGCGCCGCGCCGGGGGTGATCAGGTTGTCGTAAATGAACCCGACGTTGGGGAAATAGACGGTGTTGGCGCCGGTTCCATTCGGGTCGGAATAGACGAGAACACTGAAACTGACCGGACTGGTTATGTCGGTCCCGGCGGAAAGAATGGTTCCAGAAACATTGCTGATGTCGTAGACGCCCGAGCCGCCTCCAACCTGGCTAGCCGTGAAGGTCAGCGTGGCGTCGAATCCGGAGCCATTGAAGCTGTAGGTAAACTGGTCGGCCCAAGCCGTTGAAGTCAGCGCAATAGCCGCTGTCAATGCCAGTAAAACGAGCGGGAATTTCCTCATCGTGCATCCCTCTTCCTCTGACCTAGTTTCTCTCATCCGGATAAAACCAGTTCTGCCTGGATCGCAGCAGTGAATCGAGCAAAACTTGGTGGATTTTCATTAAACAGTGTACGGGTTTTGGACAAGATTCTATGCATAATAGTTTCCATGGGGGCTCACGCCATGGCCACAAAAGATTGCACCAAAGTAACCAGAGCAACGTGAACTCTTCCTGGCGGCAGAGCCCGCGCCCCAAAGCGGAGGCGTAGTAGACTGGCCCTTTGGCTGCGTGGTTGGTCGATCCGGGGCGATTGCGGGTGACGAAGAAGAGCAAAAGCAACAGCAGGTCCTTCGACTTCCCCTTCCCCTTCCCCTTCGCAAGGCTCAGGGTCAGGGTCCGCTCAGGATGATAATTTATTGCTTGCCAGCGAATTTTTTAGTTGGGTCAGGGAGATTTTCATGCACATTGTCTTTGCCGCCTCGGAGTGTGTTCCGTTTGCCAAGACCGGCGGGTTGGCCGACGTGGTGGGGGCGCTGGGGCCGGAGCTGGTCAAGCTGGGCCACGAGGTTACGGTCTACCTGCCGCTTTATGCCGGGGTGCGGCGGCAGCTCCCGGAGGAGTTGGCCTACGCGGTGCGGTCGATCACCATTCCTTTTGACTCCTACAACCGCTTTGTGGGCATTGTGGACGGGGGCTGCCACGCCGGGGTGCAGTACTACTTTGTGGATTGCCCGGAGATCTTCGACCGGCTGGGGCTGTATGGGACTGGCGGCGTCGATTACCCGGACAACGCCGAGCGCTTTGCGCTGTTTTCGCGGGCGGTGCTGGAGGCCACGAAGCAGTTGGGCGTGCCGGAGGTCTTCCACGTGCACGACTGGCAGACGGCGCTGATTCCCGTCTACCTGCGCACAACCTATAACACCGACCCGGCGCTGAAGAAGGCCGGATGCGTTCTGACCATCCACAACGCCGGCTACCAGGGCCAGTTTCCGCCCGCGACCACCGGGCAGTTGCTCTTTCCCTGGGAGCTCTTCACGCTGGACAAGCTGGAACACTTCGACTGCTTCAACTTCCTCAAAGGCGGACTGGTTTACGCCGATATTCTGACCACGGTGAGCCGCAAGTACGCCGAGGAAATACAGACGCCGGAGTTCGGAGAAAAGCTGGACAGCGTGCTGCAGGGGCGGGCGGCCGACCTGCGCGGCATTCTGAATGGCGTGGACTACGCGCAGTGGAACCCGGCGACGGATGCGAACCTGGCGGCAAACTACTCGCCGGAGAAACTGGACGGCAAGAAGCTGTGCCGCGCCGAGCTGCTCCGGGCCTTCGGGTTGGAGAAGGTGGAGGAGACGACCGCGGTCATCGGCATCGTCTCGCGCTTTGCCACGCAAAAAGGTTTTGACCTGGTGGAGCAGATCGCCGGCGAGTTGTCGGAGCGGGAGGTGGCCGTGGTGGCGCTGGGTTCAGGCGAACCGGCCCTGGAGAAGTTCTTCCGTGATTGGGCCTACTGGAACCGGGCGAATGTGGCCGTACGCATCGGCTACGACGACGCTCTGGCCCACCGGATCGAGGCCGGAGCTGACATTTTTCTCATGCCCTCGCGCTATGAACCCTGCGGGCTGAACCAGATCTATTCGCTGAAGTACGGCACCGTGCCGGTGGTGCGGGCTACCGGCGGCCTGGACGACACCATCGAAGAGTGGAACTCAACGCAACAGACCGGAACCGGCTTCAAATTCAAGGGGTTGAATTCGAGTGCGTTGCTGGCCGCCATTGACCGGGCGCTGGCTGCCTTCGAGGACCAGGCTGGCTGGAAGCGGCTGATGCTCAATGGCATGGCGCGGAACTACAGTTGGGAGCAGCCGGCGCGGGAGTACGCGGCAGCCTACGAGGAAGCGGCAGGCAGACGGCGGGAGTGAAGAGGATTAGAGTGGAGTGGGGTTGACCGGCAGGTCCCTGGTTCCGCTACAGTCGCAACGGCCGGCAGGTTTGAGACGCGGGGTTTCAGGCGCTCGAAGGCCTCCTCAAACCGGAAAAACAGAAAAATCCTCAAAGACGCAGGAAGACAAGCAGAACAACAGAAAGAGTGGGGTAAAGAGTTGCCCGATACGATCAATTGGCCCAGGCTGACACCGCCGCGGGGACATAACCGCCGCGGATTGCTGATCTTCATCGCCATCGTCGCCGTCATCGTGCTCTGCGGCCGCACCGCGCTCTCCTACTGGGTTGACCTGCTGTGGTTTCAGTCGCTCGGCTACGGCGAGGTCTTCTGGAAGGCGCGCGGGCTCGAATGGGGCATCTTCGCGGCCTTTTTTGCGCTCACATTTCTCATTTTGCTGGGGACATTTTCCGCTCTCAAGCGAGCCCACCAGGGCGATTTGCCCACCGATCACACCCTGTACATCGGCGGCCAGCCGGTAAATTTCTCGCTACGGCCGGTGCTGCGCATGGTCTCAATCGGCGGTTCGCTGGCTATCGCGCTGGTCTCCGGCGGCGCCATGGCCGCGCAATGGCAGACGCTGGCGCTCTGGTGGTACGCGCCGCGCGGCGCGGCCGGCGTGGCCGATCCCATCTTCGGCCTGCCGCTCGGCTTCTATCTCTTCACCCTGCCGGCCTGGCAGTTGATCGCCGGCTGGCTGCTGACGCTCAGCGTCATCGCCTGCGTTCTGGCCGCCGTCTTTCTGCTGGTCTCCGGCAGCTCGCGCGCGCTCAGCGGGGGCCGCGCCACTCTCCGCGAACTGCCCTGGCGCGGACTCTCGATCGCACTCTCTTCCCTGTTGCTCATCGTCGCCCTGCGGGTCTACTTTGGCCGCTTCGAGCTGCTCTTCGCGCACCATACGATCTTCGACGGCGTCACCTACACCGACGCGCACGTGGCGCTCACCGGGCTGCTGGTGGTGAGCGCGGCGCTGCTCGTGGGAGCGCTGATCGCCCTACTGGGAGGCCTCTTTGCGCCGCGCGGACGCTGGCTGGCGGCGGCAATAGTTCCGGCCGTGATCTGTTACGTCGCGATAGGGCTGGTGGGCTGGTACGTTTCGAGCTTTCTGGTCAAGCCCAACGAGCTGGACCGCGAGCGGCCTTACATCGTCCATAACATCGAGATGACCCGGCAGGCCTATGGCCTGAACCGCTTCGACGAGCGCGAGTTTCCCGCCGAGACCACCGTGGATGCGGCCGACCCGGCCAACAATCAGGCCACGCTGCAGAACATTCGCCTGTGGGACTGGCATGCGCTGCAGGATACGCTGCGCCAGATTCAGGAGATTCGCACCTACTACGACTTTCCCGACATCGACATCGACCGCTACCAGATCAACGGCTCGATGCGCGAGGTCATGCTGGCCGCGCGCGAACTGGACGTGGACAAACTGCCCGAGAGCAGCCGCAACTGGATCAACGACAAGCTGATCTACACCCACGGCTACGGCATTACGATGAACCCGGTGAACGAGTTTACGCCCGAGGGCCTGCCCAACCTGCTGCTCAGCAACATGCCGGTGCAGAGCACGGCGCCGGGGATCAACGTGACGCGGCCGGAGATCTATTTTGGCGAGAGCACCTCGACCGACGTGTATGTGAAGACCCACCAGCAGGAGTTCAACTACCCGCAGGGCGACACCAACAACTTCACCTCTTATCAAGGCAATCGCGGCATCGTGCTGGGAGGATTCCTGCGCCGCGCGTTGATCGCCTTTGACCGCGGCGACCTGGCCAAGCTGCCCTTCAGCGACGACGTGAACGCGCAGAGCCTGCTGTTGATGCGGCGCACGGTGCGCGAGCGCGCGGCCGATCTGGCGCCCTTCCTCAGCTTCGATCAGGACCCCTACCTGGTGCTGGGCGAGGACGGCCACCTGTCGTGGATTCTCGACGCCTTCACGCAGTCCGACACCTACCCCTACGCCACGCACTACGCGGTCAACGGCCAATCCGTCAACTACATGCGCAACAGCGTCAAGGTGGTGGTCGACGCCTACGACGGAACCACCACCTTCTACGTCTTCGACAATCAAGACCCGATTCTGGCGGCCTACCGGCGCATCTTCCCTGGTCTGTTCAAGGACGCGGCCCTGATGCCGCCCGCTCTGCGCAAGCACGTGCGCTACCCCGAGCTCTTGCTCCAGTTGCAGGCCCAGGTCTACGGCCTTTATCACATGACCAATCCCGAGGTCTTCTATAACCGCGAAGACCTGTGGACCGTCGCCAGCGAGGTCGGCATGGGCGAGGGCGGCGAGCAGACGACCCAGCCCATGCAGCCCAACTTCGTGCTGATGAAGCTGCCCGGCGAAAGCGGCGTCGAGTTTGTCGAGATTCTGCCCTTCACCCCGGCCAACCGCAACAACCTGATCGGCTGGATCGCCGGACGCTGCGATGGCCAGCACTATGGCGCGGCCATCGTCTACGACTTTCCCAAAACCCGGCTGGTCGATGGGCCATTGCAGATCGAGGCGCGCATCGATCAGAATGCGCAGCTCTCCGGCCAGTTGACCTTGTGGAATCAGCAGGGCTCGCATGTGCGGCGCGGAGCGCTGCTGGTGATTCCCTCGGGCAAGGCGCTGCTCTACGCCGAGCCGATCTACCTGCAGGCCGAACGCAGCCCCATGCCCGAGCTGCGGCTGGTGGTGCTGGCGCTGCAGGACCGTCTCGCCTACGCGCCCACCTTCCAGGCGGCGCTGTCGTCCCTCTTTGACGGCAGCGTCTCGTCGCTGAGCGCCACCGAGGCTCCGCCAGCGGCGGCCGCTCAGCCGGCGGGATCGCCAGGAGCCTCACCCGTTTCCGCGCCCCCGGCGAAACAGGATTTGAACGCGCTGATCGCCGAGGCCGGCAGGGACTTTGACGATTACCAGCGGTTGACGGCGGCGGGCAAACTGGGCGAGGCCGGTCAGAAGCTCGAAGCGCTGAAGCAGGTGATCGGAAAGCTGAACGCGCGGGCAAAGTAAAGTAAACGGCGCTGGAATCGCTGTCGTTTGGCAGCAGTTCCAACGCCGTTTTGAACCTTGTTCGGTGCTCATCTGGCTGTATCCCACGGGAAACAGCCGTTTCCCAAATTTCTGGAGCCGAAAGTCGGACTCGAACCGACGACCTGCTGATTACGAATCAGTTTTTAGCTCCTTTGCAGAGAGTTGCATTAAGTCGAATTATTCGGTTTATGCATTGTATTTGCAACACTTACAGGCATGGCAAGATTGCATCAGGTTGCAGATGGATGCAGGAAATCACAGACAGAACAGCCACCAGAACAGCCACCAGATTATCTGCTGACTCACAGGAATGACCAGTCAGATTAGCACCAAAACAGTCGTAAAGCTGTTCTTGATTTGGTTGATGGCTGTGGATATATTCGCCTCATCTTCTCCTATACTCGGTCAATGGCATTCGGATTCCCAACCGTCGAGCGGAGACAGTTCGTCGTCACCTGCAAACGGTGCCGCCGCGATGTGCCGTCCGGCGTCCGGGAGTTCCCGTTCCAGTCGATCACGGTCGGGTGCCCGCTCTGCGGCGAGTTGCGCCGGTACTTGCCCTCTGAGGTGTTTTTGGGCAAGCCGCATCATTTGGTGGCAAAACAGGCAAGGTCGCAGGTACGTAGGCGCTTATAGCCCGGAATATACCCGCAAGAAAGCCGGGGTTGCCACCAACGCATCAGCCCTCAAAACGGCAGATTCGGTGAGGAACGCTCCAGGAGGAAGTTCAATGACGACCAAAGCACGGGCAGGGATGGAAGAGTTGGTTCTGCGGGTTCAGGCGGCACTCTCTCTGGCCACGAAAAAGGAAGCTGAATTGGTAGTGGGCACCTTCATCGACTGCCTAGAGGGCACTTTGCTCTCGCACTTGGACGAGGCAGAGTTTTCTGTGAAGCTCAACGGGTTTGGGAAGTTCACTGTTCATCACAAGCCGTCCATTTGGCGAAAAGTCGGCTACAGCGGGGAAATGACCAGAACCAAGCCGCGCCGGACAGTCCGATTTGTCAGTCTGGGACGACTGCGGCTGTTCGAGCCGACGGAAGGCTCCAGTCAGGTTGCTAGATAAACGAGCAAATCTGGTCTATGTGTTTCATTTTGTGGCGCTTACTTCAGTTGCCTTCATCATAAGCCGTTTTTAGTCTTGTGGGGATGTGAATCGTTCTTGCAATTCAATCATCCTAGGAGTAGGATTTATTAACCTTTAGGGTTAATGAAAACATCCTTCCAATTTCGGAAGTTTGCGAGGGCAGCGAATTCAAAATCGCTCGGCAACCGTCAATGGGGCTCAACTCGCGCAGACAAAATTCGTCAGCGTTTGCTCGAACTCGAAGCCGCAAACACATTGGCTGACTTGAGTACGCTCCCGCCGCCTCGTTGCCATCAATTAACCGAGAACTTGGATGAACAGTTTGCGGTCGATATTTCTCGTAATGAGCGACTCGTCTTCGAAGTTGCCGATGACCCGATACCGAGGAAGCCAGACGGGGGAATCGACTTGGAACGGGTGACCGAAATCAGAGTATTGAGAATTGAGGACTACCATGGCAACTAAGAGCAGCTACGCGTTCAAGCCCGATTACGCGATTGCGCCGGGTGCCACTCTGCATGAGACCATCGAATCCGTTGGCATTTCACAAGCTGAGTTGGCAAAGAGAACCGGGCGACCGCTCAAGACAATCAACGAAATTATCAACGGGAAAGCCGCCATAACCGCCGAGACCGCTTTGCAGCTTGAGCGCGTCCTCGGAGTACCAGCTTCGTTCTGGAACAACTTGGAGCGGAATTACCGCGAATCACTGGCCTCCCTGAAGGAGGACAAGGCTCTAAAGGAAATCCATGAATGGGTGAAGTCGTTTCCAGTAAAGGAACTGGTAAAGAGGAACGCTCTTGCCGCGTACGAAGACAATATCGGTCTTGCGAGGGCGTTGCTTCAGTTCTTCGGCGTCAGTAGTCAGGCCGCTTGGCAACAAATCTGGATGTCCCCACAAGCCGCGTACCGTCGCTCATCCGCATTTGAAGCTTCGCGAGAAGCAACAGCAGCATGGTTACGATTAGGCGAACTTGAGGCCAAGAAGATTCAAGTACCCGAGTTCAACAAGAGCATGTTTAAGCAGGTCTTGGGTAGCTTGCATAACGTGATGGGATTATCTATCGCTGAATTGAAGTCCCGACTGACTAAGGAATGCAAGAGCGCCGGTGTGAAAGTTGTGTTTGTCAAAGAACTTCCCGGTACCCGTGTTCATGGGGCTGTTCGTTGGGTCGGTGAAACACCTGTCATCCAATTGAGTTGCAGATATAAAGTCGAGGACATCTTCTGGTTCACTTTCTTCCATGAGGCCGGACACGTTGTTCTTCACGGCAAACGAGACGTGTTCCTCGAAGACGACTCTCGCGATGGCGATAAAGAAGACGAGGCGAACGCCTTCGCTTCAAACTACCTCATTCCAGAAAGCGAATGGCGCAAGTTCGTCGCCTCAAGAAGGTTCTCAGAAACAGAGGTAACGACTTTTGCTGAACAGGTTGGAATTCCGGCTGGAATTGTCGTTGGACGATTGCAGCATGAGAAGAAGATTCTTCCTTCCCGTCTGAACTTCCTGAAACGCCGATTAGACCTTACCGAGTCTTCTGTTGCAGCGTGATAACTCTATCTGTAACCCGGCTGATGGTGGATCAGGGAATCGAGATGGGGAGGGGTGGGCTGTTTCTGCATCTCACTGAGGAGCAGTACGCCAAGCTGAGGAAACGGTGAGTTTGCTGTGTAGACGCGGAGAGCGGGAAACGCTTCAGGAGGCTGTCGATGGCTGGTTCATCAAGGGAAGGCCGTTGGGAGTTGGCTCTGCGGGTTCAGGCTGCACTCAGCTTAGCCGCTAAAAAGGAAGTTGACAGCCGAGTGTACGTCTTCGTTTCGTGTTTGGAAGACAGTTGATATTGGTTGCCAACTCACAGCCAAAGCAGTGGCTCTATAGTAGAGACAAGTGTCTCTGGCTTTGATCTCAACGATTGATCAGGAGGAAGTCCTTTGGGCATTGATCTGAGCCGTCTATGGGAAGTTATCTGTTCTGTTTTTACGTCTGGCCATACGGAAACCGCTTCTAGGCCGTGGGCAAAGACTGGGGCATACCCTCCGCGACTTGGGAATGAAGTCAAAATATTCCTTGACGGCCAAGCTGCTTACCGCGAAATTGGCGCTGCCTTTCATCAGGCCAAGAAATTCCTCTACCTAACAATTTCGTTTGGCAGTCAAGACTTTCTCTTGGTTCCCAAAAATGGCGAAACGATGTTCGACATCCTCAGGTCTCGCAGGAAAGAAGGAGTTGATGTCCGTATGGTCGTTTGGCAACCCGGACGAACGACGCCCGACACGATTCCTAATCCCACGCCGAAAGCTACAATTGCCGGGGTCAATGAGGGCGTTGGTAGTATTCAGGCCCGCTGGGACGTAGCAAAAGGGTATGAAGGCATGTATCGTTCACCGGGTGGTCACTTCGAACCCTTTCCTTTAGATTTTCCTGCTATCTTGGGGTGTCATCATCAAAAGACGTACATCATGGATGACGGTGATGGTGGAATCATAGCTTTCGTTGGCGGTGTCAATCCTGTGCAAGCCTACTGGGATACTCCGACACACGACTCCATCGATGTCCGTCGCGTGCCAAAAGGAAAGGACTTGCTCCAAGGGCTAGAAGATGTCCCTCCGCTGCATGATATCTTTTATAGAATCAAAGGTCAGGCTTCAGGCGACGTATTGGCCAATTTTGTCGAGCGATACAACGGCGCGAGTATTCGACACGCTGAAGTTACGCAGGATGTTATTTCACCTTTCACCGTTGATCAGATTCCGCAGGTGCCTAATGGGATTGAGGTTCAGGTGTTGCGGACTATTGCGCCCAAGACCTATACCGGCACGGAGAGCGGGGACAGAGGGATACGCGAGCTTTATTTGAATGCCATACACAATGCAAAAGAAGGAGACTTGGTATATATAGAAGATCAGTACTTTTTCGATCACGGGATTATTTCGGAAATTCATGAAGCAGCCGAACGCGGAGCCAAGATTATTGCAATACTGTCTTGGAAACCTGACGAGGGAACCTCTGTGGGAGAAGTAGAAGCCGTACTGGAAGAAATTGCTCATTTTCAGGACGAGGGTCGTTTGGTGGCTGGCCACCGCAACGTGGCTATTCTCACATTGGGTAATCGACGGACTGATCCTCGAACTCCGGGAAGACTCATCTACAGTGAAACATATATTCATTCCAAGACGTTGGCGGTGGTCGGACACGATTGCGCGGTAATGACAGGTGGATCGGCGAACATTGCATTCACGAGTATGTGGTTTCATTCAGAAATGAACATTGCTTGCACAGACTATGCCCTAATTAAAGACTGGGTGGGGCAGCTTTGGTCTGAGCATCTGTGTATATCTATCGCCGAAGCAAGTCGGCTGCTGTCGAGTCCAAATGAAGCTTTCGATTTCTTCAAAGAGCAAGCCCAGCGCAATTTACAGGCAATGAACGATGGCCTGCTGCCGGATGGGTGTGTATATCCAAGAGAAGGTACCATTTTTCCATCCCGTGAGCTAGATGGCATCAATTTGACTTCAGTCATTGTGCCGGAGCGACAGGCCGGGCTATGAATGCGGCTTGAGAATGCATTTACTCAATCAATCACTGTCGCACAGGTTGGGGTCTCAGCTTGTTCGATCCTGACGCGGGAATGCCACGGCTGAATCGCTCCCTTGTTTATCTCGGAGCTTGCATCATTGCCGGGATTCGGCTGGCACGGGAGTCCTACAGGGATCGCATTGAAGACGCTCCAATGCCAGTTGCCTGCCCGACTCGACCGTCAGATTTAGGAATTCTGACCGACATATCCGGCACTATGACCATTTATATAATGCCCATAGGTCATAGTGTAAGCCTTCAATCGCCCGAGGAGCAAACAGGCAGGGTGGCAGGTTTGACGGCCTGAAGACTGGCACCTGCCATGGCAACCATACGACCGGCACTGGCCACGCCGATCTGACGTGCTGGCACCAGCGGCCAGCAGCCAGCAGCCAGCAGCGGCACTGACCCGTTTACCTGCCCTCGGCGCTGTGACGCCCGAATCCAGTTGCAAAGGGCTCCGGGTTTACGTTGCCGAGGGCTCCGGCACGCCTGGACAGGTTCAGCCGCCACCCAGTCCGCGCCGGTGCTGGACGCGGCACGGTCTCGCCGAATGGCTTCGTGGGAAAATAGTGCCGTGAGGTCACTTGTGCTTTCGCTTCCCTGTGTCAGCCAGTAGTTCCGAACGCCCGACGACCGTGCTGGAGTTCTCCAGTTTGGGCGCGTCAATCAGGGAACCCAAGTGCCTTCCTCACATCTGAAACCTGTATCGGCCCTTGCAGGTCTTCGATTCGCGAATCTTCAGTCTCGCCGAGGATGAAGCATGGGAGAAAGTCGGGCTGGCCTTCCTGTGCTGCGTAAAACGTGATGTAGTCATCTGACATCACGTAGGTTGACCCATCTGGATAAACCCACAGTTTAGAGAAATTCCCTGCCTGCCAATCCCTCTTCATCGCGTCCACAGCTTGCCGACCTATCGGATGTCGGCGAGGGTCGTATTCCGTAGAGAATGGACGAACAAGGTTGAGAGGAATCGCTCCAAAATACACTGGTAGATGCCCTTCGGCTGCTCTCGAAATCAGGTAGACGAGCACTGCGTCTATTGGTGGAGTCAATCCCGGCATCTTGCGAATTTCAGAGACCTTGACGTTCATGATACGATTGCCGCTCTCGTCCTGAGACCTGCGCCTCGACTCATCACTCTGGCTTCCCACGTCGCACCCGCATCACGAACCCAATATACTCTGGGCTCGTGTTGGTCGTGATGCTTCTATTTCTTGGATTTCGCCTTGTTCATCAAATCCTTGACAACGTCCTCTGGGGTCCAGAGGACGGCGGTTCCGAGTTTATATCTTGTGCAAAAAAGAGAGGCGAATTCACCCTTGTCCGTTGATGAACTTATGGTGACTAGCTCCGTTTTGAAATTTACTCGAAGCGTGGAGGCACATTTGTCTCCATCGGTAGCAATCAGTTCGTTATCGTTCCACTGAAGAATATCAAAACCGTCCAGATTGACTACGGCATTTCCGTTGAAATTAAACGCCTGAGCGATTTCGCAGAATCCAAAAGCCTTGTAGCACTGAATGCGGGTGGAGTCCATGCCAAGATTATCGCCAGCATCAGACCACTTTCCTGCCGCAATGAATTGGAGCGTAGGAATGCGACGCGCACCAACAACAACATCGGAATTATCGAAGACAAATGGCTTCTGTGCCATTACCAGCATACTCAATGAAAGCAGAAACAACAAAACAACGCCGAGTCGGAAAAACCTCATAATGACCACCTTCCTGTTTGTAATGTTGCTCCGCCCCCACGCTGTACGTCTCCTGCAACGGACACGTCAGCCTGAACTGCCAAGGCTCGACGCCCTAAGCCTTCAATCTCAGCGCACACCTTTCGAGCAGCTTCGACACGTTCGCGGTAGTTCACAGCGACATCAGCGCCAGCCCGAGCAAGGGCGACTGCAATTGTAGCACCGATGCCACGACTGGCTCCGGTTACGAGGGCGATTCTATTTGTGAGCCCGTTCATAAAGACATTGTAGATTTGCGGCCAAAGAAGTTCCGCGAAGCTGGTGCAAGCGCCCCGTTCATTTCTGGCCATTCGATGGCTGGGAGATTTCAGCGGGAAGGTCGGTCGTGGCCGAGGTCTACCCTTCATTGTGGACGCGGCGTTTCTCCAAGGAAGACCGGGACGGCGATGAGCAGACCGCCTTCGCCGTGGCGGCTTGGCTGCAACGTGCGGACTGCGATGGGTCACTGAGCAGCTTCCTCCATCCGCCCCTGACGGCGGAAGAACGTGGTATCGCCAAGATTGAAGGGTGGATTCTCGGGGTGGTGTAAACCCGCTAAAGGAGTCCGCCACAGAAAAGAAAAGACCCTGAGGTCGATAGCCTCGGGGTCTTTGTGCGTGTTGGTGAGAGCGGGTTACTCTGCTGCGGGGACGAGCAGAGCGGCTTTAGCCGCCTTAGCCGACTTGTTCTTTGCCCGCCGAACCTTCGCCCAACGTTTTTGCTGAGCAGCGGAAATCTTGGCACGGCCTTCATCGCTCATGCCGCGCTTAGCGGCCTTCTTTGCTGGCACCTTGGATGTCTTGGCTGTCTTCGTTGCGGTTGCCTTAGCCTTCGGCGCAACAGCCTCAGCTTTCAAACACAAGGTACGTGCCTTCTGCAAGGCGTTGATGCCGCGCTCGATTTCAGCCAGTAGTTGTTTCTTGCTCATTCAAAATCCTCCTTGATGAGTTTACACGAGGTGCGAATATAGTTATCAGTGATGCAGACCCTCGTTGCACTGCCTGGGACGGGGCTGGATGCGCTGGGTGGAGGCCGGAACCGTTCAGCCATGGAAGTATCGGCGGCAAAGCGGCGAGGATGAGTACCTGGCTTTCAGATGGCTGCTGAAAGCTTGCCACAAGGCGACTTGCGTCGCATTCGACCTGGCTTTCAGTCATAGTGTATGTTGACGTGACGTCGCATGGGTTCGTCCTGCTCATGTGTTGGCCAAGCGCGGCGATGTTGGTACCACCAGCCCCATAGTACTAGTCCGCCAAGAGGCACCGCCAAAGCAATCCAAATATAGGTTCGCATCACGACAACACCATCCCCTAATTATCGCTCAGCCTTTTCAAGGTCAATTCCGCGCAGTAATCGGCTCGGCTCGATGGCTGATTCCAAACAGCTTAAATGAAGACACTCTGGGAGTTCATGCTGTCAACTGTTGACAACATCCCATTGCGCTCATCCAGCGTGGGTTACTCACCAAAGGCCGGATTGATCCCGAAAAAAGTCCTTCCACCCAGCAGTGTGGTTGCTTGCGGAATGCCGGGGCTGGGGATTCCGTGCGGGCGCGATGGGTTGCACTGCGGGCAGGCGGCACGATTCTGGAAGCGTCATCGCCTCCGATGCTTAATTTTAGGCTGTCGCGCTCGACCGCCTATCTGTCTGCGCCAATGCAGGAATCTCCATAACGCCGGTTGAAAAATCCGCCACCCTCTGGGGGTGACCAGGCGGCTCGATTCTGGATTCAGAGGAGGGCAGGGTGGGGAGGTAACCTTACCGACATTCCCATGAGTTCGGGGGGTACATCTGGCGGTCGGGGCAACTTCCAATCGGTCAAACTGCAAAGGCCCGGTCGGGTTACCGTGTGCAGTCACTCCGCAAGGGACACGACCGCCAGTGTAGACCGGAATTTCCATTTTGCAGTCCCGGCTACGAGCCAATATAAACCGGAATCTCCATTTTTAAAACAGATTCCCGCACCACCAGGACTGAGCAATCAGCCCCGGTACAAGTCAGCTTGGGTTCCCGAAAGATGGCCAGGACGCGGACGAGCAAGCTGCCTACGCCGTGGCGGCGTGGTTGCAACGTGCGGACTGCGATGGGTCACTGAGCAGCTTCCTCCATCCGCCCCTGACGGCGGAGGAACGTGGTATCGCCAAGATTGAGGGGTGGATATTGGGTGTCGTGTGAACTGGCGACCAAGCCCGACTCCGCATGAGCCTTCAAACGGCGCTGTCGAGGTCTCAACAACAAAATCCATGTGATCACCAGACAATCCTTCGGATTTCGTACATCCAAAGCGATAGAATTTGCCCCTATCACACGCTTGGCAGACTTCCGGAACCAGAAGCCACCCACACATTCTACTGAGGAGGCAAAACTCCATTGTTTCCTAAATGAATCCGTGGGTGTTACAATTGGTCGTTTTAATTTCTGGCTCTCACCTTGCCTGCTATCTACATTTCAGGCACAGGGAATCCAGCTTTAAGAAAAGGTCTACATGAATTATCGGAAACATTCCATCCACGCCCTTTTATCCCAGACGCTTGTCGCAGCACTTGGGATGTGTTTTTTGCAACCACTTTTGTCCGAGACCATCAAGGTCTCTGGGCATGGTGAGGTTCCAGTTCCTACCGTGAAGCGGCAGAAGGATCAGGCTGCGATTAATCAAAAGGCTCTGGGCGATGCAGAGGAAGTAGCCAGGCAAAAGGCTATTAGGCAAGCCATTCTACAGGTTTTTCCTAATCAAGACGATATCCAATCCAAGTTGGATGTGGTTCTGCAGACGGCTATGGATAATTCTGCGACTCTGATTCTTGATAAGCAGGTTGAAAATGCTGGAATCCGGGATAATTCTGCCCAAGTTGATCTGATTGTGCAAGTGGATGGAAAAGCTCTACGGACATTGCTGGAAAACAATTTCGGCATTTCCTCAACTGCCGGGACTGAGGGAAAGTTCAAGATTTACGTACTGTCGTACACGCTGGAAGGGATGGACGCAAATCGCTCCCAGCCGCAAGTCCTCCACGAAGATGTAATGGACGATCAGAAAGGGGTGCATTCATCCAGCTATGCCAATTCAGCCGCGAATGCCTCCGCTCACGCATCTTCTGCCTCACTAACGGCCGCCGAGTCTTCGTCCAACAAAGGGCGGGAATCTGCCAACGCAAGCGGCGACGGACAATACCAATCAAACGTGTCCGGGTCTGCCGAGTCGAGGGGGGATGGCAGCAGGCAGTCCATCTCTGGCAGTGCATACCAGAGTGCAAGGGTGTCCGCTTCCGCTTCGGCTTCTGCCAATTGGGATAAGGCCCATTCCGCCAATGTGGACGCCAGAAAGCAGCAGTCCAATTCATCATCCAGCAAATTCGCGAACTCCGGCAGTGCCTACGACGACACCAGTCATTACTACCACAGAGTTGTCGATTATGCCGACCCGACCAAAAAAGGCGCTGCGCTAAGCAACGAGGTACGGGCAGAGGTCGAGGGCATGATGACCACAGTCGGCTTTGATGTTGCTACCCTTAATGTCTCCATGATGAGCCGGGAGTTTCCTACGGAGGACGATCTTGTCAGTGCTGTATTGAATGAGATGCGAGTGAACCCAACCGTGAGTCCGAACGATTACGTGGCCATTGCCCTCAACAGCTTTACCCCGGTAAGCGTTGAGACGCACCAGTTCACATCGAAGGTGACCTACCGAATTGTGAGAATCAAGGACGGGTTGGCTCTTCTTCCCGCCAAGGATATCACCGGCGACTCTGGAGAGCAGGCTCCATCGGACGATGTAGCGCGTTCGTATGCCGTGAAGTCAGCCATGCTGAAGGTTGACGATATCCTGCCTGGCGAAATCAGACAGGCTCTTCAGAAAATGCACCGTGCTGAGAAAAGAGAGGCTGCGGCTACCGCGACATCTTATGTCATCGTCGTGGACAATGCTACAGCCTTGTCTACAAGTTCCTCTATTCGTAGCGCTTTGACCGCTGCCGGATTCAAGGTCGAAAGGAGCATCAACGGCACGGCCAAGGTACACACTTTGACGGTCGCTCTGAATGGAAAAACCGGCGATGATGTGCTGAACACCATCGAAGAAACGATGGATACCTTCGAAATTGAAACCATGGACAACCAAGGTGCACGTGTGAAGGCCAAGTGATATGCTGCGGAAAATCTGCTTTTGCTATTTCGTCTTGAGTGCAGTACTTTGTGGAACCGCAGTCGCCGAAACGCCCGTACGCTTTGTTCTGGCAAGGCAGGTAATAATGGCAGACCATTCGTCATTTTCTTATCTACCTCAGGACAATGAGTTGGCTCAGACTTTCAGAGCCAAATTCGAAGCGGCATTTCCTCACCAGGTGATCAGCCTTGATAATCAAGATCAGAGGATTTCTCCTTATGAGCGTGTTATCGTCATCATCCCAACTATCACTGTTGCACGTTTAACGGACGAGCTAAAGGCCGGTAGCGTACACAACTTCGATGCACTTATTGTCGGTGACGTGTCCGCCATTGATCCGTGGACCAACGCCAATCTCTATTCAGGTACCCGCATGTTCTCCTCGAATTTCCAGATTGGCAATAGTGCCATCTCGCATCTCGAAGAAACGGCCAAGGTTGCCTTCAAGGAATCAGTTGACAAGTGGCTGGATGCAACCATTGACCAGATGCGGTCGAACTTTGCTCCTTTTGTTCTTGATGCCACAACGCTGGCCATTCCTCCGAAAACCAAACAGTTCAAGGGAGGAATATGGCCGTTCGGGTCTATCAGGGGCGTCAAGATTGGACAAACGCTAAACGGCGGACCTGGCCACTACGCCAAAGTAGTCGCATCATTTCCGAAATATTCCCTGGTCACAGATATTTCCAACCCAACTAGAACCATCCCGGCGGGGGAGCGGTATTCTCTCACCCTGGTGGACAAGCCGACAGATCGGCCTGAACCAAGCGTAGAGTTATCCTGGTTGGGAAATTCGCCTTCTGCACAGGAAGGAGACGGCATTCAAACGCTTTCGGCTAATGCAATGGTCAACCTTTTTGACAACTACCTGAGTAAAGGCGGCGGGATTAAGGTCTTGCCTCCTCACCTCGACGATCCGAAAGCTGTAGAACAATTTAGGAAGTTGTCACAAGAGGTTTCAAATCATTCCAACTTGGTTGAAGGGAACCTTGGCACATTTGAGCGAGATAATTTTGTTGTCAAAGCCGCTACAAATCCAGATCGCAAGATTGAGATTGGCGTTCTTGAGCGTTACCACGGCACAAAAACCATGCCCGACGGAACGATTCAGAACTACTATAGGGTTACTCTTGCGGCGTCCGTAGAAGAACGCACGGGCTCCGAGGAGAACCCACTGTATGCGGTGGCTTCAGTTGTCAAGCACACTGAGGAACATACCACTGTCGAGGCTCCTGGCATTCGCGAACTTGATCCATCTGGGACCTACCTGACACTCTATCGAAACGCTGTGATCAACCTTGCAAAGAAGGTTCGGGAAACCGCAGTTAGCCCTTATCAAATGGGGGCTTGGCGAGAAGCGACTGTGGGGAAGACGGGCGTTGACTGGAAGGGTGAGGAACCGGGTGCATTTGCGCCATTGTCGTGGTTTCGTCCAGGTGGACAAATCATTGGCAACGGCGGCGAATCGCTCGGCTCTCTCTATAAGTCTATTCCTCCGTCACATGGCTATCTTAACAAGTCCGTGGTCGCGAATGAAAAGCTGGAGGCTGGTGACATTCTTCGATACCAATCCACCTCTCAGCCTTCTCTGCCCATTGTTGGTCTTGAACTGGTAACGAACGCCCCCATCCCCTCATGGTTACCGGGAAATCCTTGGCTACAGAGACTCGCCGGAGATGTCATAGGCAAGTCAGGAAGTGCTCAAATCATTCCTTTACAAGAAAGAGAGACGGTTTTCCCTGGGGTTCAAAGAGAGACGGTTTTCCCTGGGGTTCAGAAGATTTCTATTGTAAAAGTTTCAGCCCTTAGGTCTACACGTGAGGGACAAACTATAACCTTTACTGGGCAATGGCGCTGCCAGGTTCGCTTACAGGAGAGTGATCCAGCCGTACCCCCGCTCCTTCAGTTTGGCATCCAGTCAGATTCGCCCGTGACACTTAAGAATAGTAGTCCGTTACTTCAACCTCTAGATACTGGCGGTTGGGGACTTAATTACACGCTTAACGCGCTGAAGGCACTCGCCGACGTAGGAACTGGAAATGGCATTAAGCCAGCATTCTCAACAGTCAACTGAAAGGCAAAGAGAGCGTCATGAAGAAAAGACTTGTTTTCGCAATTGTTGCACTCACAGTTATTAATACTTCCCTCTACGCTCAGTTCGGTCTGGGGAGGTTCGGTAAGAGCAAGCCTAGTAGTGCTCAACCGATTGGCCAGCCAGCAGATATGGTAACGCTCATCACCATTGCCACAGATCAAGGTATGAAAGCAATGGACATTATGGCAACCGTGTTCCCTCCGGAGATAATTTCCCAGTTCGAGGAAACCTCGAAGAAGTACCACGAATTGCAGTCTCATCGCCAGGATGGGAATATCGACGCGGATCAGGTTCAAGTCGCATCGGATGCCTTTGCGGAATTTGCAAAACTGGATGTCGATTGGCAGTCGTATCGTAAAGAGAAGGCAGAAGTAGTTCCCCAAGCAGATCATAGGCTAGCGCTCATGCTACTTGCAGATGGCCTTGCCGCCACCACAATTCCTTCCACGGTTCAATCGCTGCAAGCAGAAGTCACGTCAATCAGCAGCAACTTATTCCAATTGAATAGAGCCATGCAACTCAAAACGACCATCCAACTGCTTGTGGTGGTCGGTAAGCAGATGCCAAATCAGGTCGAATCATTTAAGACCGTGCGAGGTATCGCCAAAAAGATTGCCGCTGCGGAAAATATGACACTTCCTCCTGACCCGCCAGCCGATTCTCTGAAGGACACTGCTACGGCCTCGAAAGATATTATTACGTTACTCCCACCGGATAGTCCGGCAGTAACGCCGAACACACCCGCTGCTGCGCCGGAGGCGGTGCCCGCAGCATCGATCGTTTCTGTAGCATCATCTGCGTCGAGTGGCACAAAGGAGTGACGGTAACAGAGTGCTGTATTGAAGTGGCATGATGCTTACGCATCCTGTAAATCATCGTGGGTCGTCCCGCCCGACCCCTGCGAAGCGAATACAACATTGCGCCAGTGTAAGAAGAGAAAGAGTAACCACTTGCCACCTACGGTGGGGCAGACGCGGCTTACGCATGGGGTTCGTGTTTTTTCAGATGCGAAAAGTGTCCGAGCCAATGCAAGAATTCTCATAATGCCGGTTGAAAATCCGCCACTCCTTGGGGTGACCAGACGGCTCGATTCTAGAAGAGTCATTGGCCGAGGAGCGAGAAGTCGCTGTGGTCGAGATGGATACTCGGGGTTGTGTGAACCGGCTAAGGGAGTCCGCCATAGAAAACAAAAGACCCTGAGGTAGATAGCCTCGGGGTCTTTGTGCGTGTGGGCAAGAGCGGGTTATTCTGCTGTGGGGACGACCTGAGCGGCTATAGCCGCCTTAGCTGCCTTCTTCTTTGCCCGCCTAACCTTCGCCCAACGCTTTTGCTGAGCAGCAGCAATCTTGGCTCTTCCCTCATCGCTCATGCCGCCCTTAGCGGCCTTCTTTGCTGGCACCTTGGCTGTCTTGGCTGTCTTGGTTGTCTTCGTTGCGGTTGCCTTAGCCTTTGGTGCAACAGCCTCAGCTTTCAAACACAAGGCACGTGCCTTCTGCAAGGCGTTGATGCCGCGCTGGATTTCAGCCAGTAGTTGT
>Ga0224558_1000807_pt1 | contig 35912 bp, 44 predicted proteins | sample 714S32024metaG_FD_180682 | JGI IMG/M metagenome (GOLD analysis project Ga0224558, IMG submission 180682) | Peat soil microbial communities from Stordalen Mire, Sweden - 717 S3 20-24 | ecosystem: Environmental > Terrestrial > Soil > Wetlands > Peat | place: Sweden: Norrbotten County, Stordalen... | reverse complement strand
CCACGGCATCTACCTGGAGGACCTCTACGTCCGCCCCGAGGCGCGCGGCCTCGGGACCGGCCGGGCGCTCCTCGCTGCCCTGGCCACCGTTGCCCACCGCTCCGACTACACCCGTATCGACTGGTCGACTCTTGCGTTTGGTAACCAGAGAGAGCTACCCTGGTGGCATGACCCAACAACTGCGAGCTGCGATTTACTGCCGGATCTCCAAGGCTAAGGGGACCAAGAAGACTCAGAGCGTCGAAGACCAGGAGCGAGACTGCCGAGACCTCTGCGAACTGAATGGTTGGCAGGTCGGTGATGTCTTCGTTGACAACGACATCAGTGCCGCCGATCCTGACAAGGCACGTCCGGCTTACAACGCCATGATGAAGGCTCTGGCCAAAGGTGGCTTCGATGCTGTGGTCGTGACGATGGCCGACCGTCTCCACCGTCAGCCCAACGAACTCGGCCAGTTCGTGGACGCCTACCTTGAAACCGGCATGACGAAAGTGGCGACGGTTCGAGAAGGTGACTTCGACATCGGCAACCCGAACGGACTGAAGAACTTCCGTGACGCAGGTAGCAGCGCAGAACGCGAGATCGGCATTCTGAAGATCAGGGTCAAGCGCCAGAAGCAGAGTTTGGCCGACAGGGGTGAGTATGCCGGTGGCCGTCGGCCCTATGGGTACCGAGTGGTCACCAAGAAGCAGGAAGTGGCCGGGTCGCCAGCAGGACTCTTCGTTGACGAGTCTGAGGCTGTCGTGATCCGTGAGTGCGCCACCCGTGTCATCGACGGCGAATCGCTTCTCAGCATCGTTCGGGATCTCAACGGCCGGGCGGTGCCGACGGTGCGCGGCAGCCAGTGGAACACCACCACCCTTCGGGACATGTTGCTCCGTCCGTCCATCACTGGTCTGCGTGTCCATGGTGGCGAGGTCATCGGTGAGGCTGCATGGGAGGCAATCATTGATCGTCCGACCTGGCAGCAGGTCACGGACATCTTGACCAACCCGGAGCGACTGACACCGCGGGCGTCGTGGGAATATCCGCTCAGGGGCGTTCTCAAGTGCTCAGTGTGCGGTCGCTATCTCAGCGCCATGCCACGCAAGGGTCACCGGGCGTACGGGTGCCTGAAGATGGCTGGTGGCCGGATGACAGGGGCGTGCGGGACGATCTTCGCCAAGGCTGACACGCTCGAAGACTTCGTCTTCAGCCAGGTTCTACCGCTGGCCGATGCACCTGACCTCCGCGACGCTCTCCGTGCGGCAGAGCAGGGCAGCTCTGACGAGATTGCCGAACTGTCCAGGGCCAACGCTGAAGATTCCGCCATGCTCAGCGAACTTGACACCGACTACTACACACTTCGGCGGATCAGCCGTGCGACCCACCTGAAGCAGTCTGGTGCGCTCCGTGAGCTGATCGAAGCCAGGTCCGCTCAGATTGCCACCATGCGGGGCCACAGCGTCCTAGATCGGCTTGGAGGCGATGTGGTGGCCAACTGGCCCACGATGACGGCTGACGAACGCAAGATGATTCTCCAGGCCATGGTGGTCGACATCAGGGTCAAGCCTGCCGTCAAGGGATGCACCAAGTTCGATCCTGACCGCGTCGACATCGTGTGGAAGCTGTCGGCTCAGGCCATGCGCGTGATTGGGGACGCGGTGCGTGAGATCGAAGCACAGATGGTGGACGGGATGTTGGCCTAGTCGCTCTGTGGCCCCCAGGGCAAGAACGCGGGCCAGTTTACCGCTCCCGGAGTCTCCAGCCAATCGGCTACGGCTCGTTTCAGGCGGGCGAGTTGCTGTGCGTCCTGATCTGCGGTCTCCCCACCATGGACGAAGTGGGCGGCTGCGTCCACCACTTCTCGCTCAACATTGTTCATGTACGTCAGGTATGTCATGCACCTACGGTAGCAGTCAGTTGTTCCCGAAGAAGTGATTCAGGATCAACATGCCAAGGAAGAGACAACTCGTTCCACCGACCAGCATGGCCATCTGCCAGTGCAACTCGGTCCACCAAGGTCTCTGGCTCATGTCGCGGTTCCCGTACTTGGCGACGGCGATGTGCCGATGTCGCCATTCTCGGACTCGGGTAGTGCAGCGTCAACAATCGTCTTGATACGGATGTAGTCGTGACCCACGTCCATGGTGTTGACGGCTTTGATCTCCCTCAGCGCCTTCAGGTAGTGGTCACGCTCGACGGTGATGTCCTCGGCGTGATGACGTGCGACTTCATTGGATATTGCGATCACCCGTGGGTCATCCCACAGCGCACGTTCCTCGTCCGTCAGTGGTTCACCCATTGTCGGCTCCTGACAGCGCGTCAGCAAGGCGCTCAATTGCAGCGGCAAGTCGGTTCGTGGCGTCCACGCCAGGGTCTGGTAGCCCGTAAATCGTGGTCCTGGTCGTCGGTGGTGGCAAGTAACCCGATGCCTGCTGACCACCATGTGCAGGGCAGAGCGAGTGTGGCCCTACGTGGTTGCATGATCCGTCGCAAGTGCAGCACATCAGCGTTGGTCCTCGTTCCTCATGTAGCTACGTTCGCGTAGGTTGCAGAGCAAGCGCATCGGCCAGAGGGCGCGCTTCCATCCCCAGGGTGAGCCGTTGACCATGCTGAACCCCGCACGGTGTCCGCACTCGTCTATCGAGTCAACGGCTCTCCAGTACCACGGTCGGCGGGTCATGCCGTCGACCACGCAGTGACCGGGCGGTTGTATATCGTCACCCGGCAGTTCTCGTTCAGGCTCGACTCCCACCACTGCACGTCCAGGACGACGCTGTGTGTCCACTCACAGCCCTCTTGGTGACAGAAGGTCTCCAGGTAGCGCTTGGCCAGTTCGACACGCTCCAGGGCGAATGCTTCGGAGCTGAAGGCACCGACGAAGGCACCAACCAGTTGATTGGAACTGATCTCTACGATCTGCACGTTCCTTGCACGCTGGTCAGCGAAGTCCCTCAACGGCTGAGCAACCAGGTGCTGCCACGCGTGGTTCGCAGGACCAAGGACGGGCTGAACCTTGGCGTGGATGGACGGAACAAAGGGGTTCACGATGGTGACGTGCTGGTGCGATCCGCCCGTGTGTGGCTTCTTCGGGGCGTTCTTCTTCAGGGACGCGTCATAGGCAGCGCTGGCTTCCTCAGCACTGTCGAAGTAGCCAAGGCTGCGGTTCTTGCCCCCTAGCATCCGTTGGGCTTGCCAGCGACCCTTGGTCTTGTCGAAGCGGACCCCGGTGTACCCGGTGGTGACTCGAACCATCACGGCTGCCTCAGGATCTCAACGTCCAGAACCTGACTAGCGACAAATGCAGAAGGCTGACCCCTCTTCGAGTAGCACTGAGCCTTCTGCTTGACCCTCACGCTCACCATCTGTCCCTCGGACAGTTCGGCCGGAAGGCCACTACGTCCGCTCTCGTAGAGCGTGATGCGCTCGATGGTGTACGGATCGACCCTGACGAGGAACGTCGAGTAGTGATCCTCCACGATCCCCTCGAACTTCCCGACGACGAACGTTCCCATCACTTTGGTCTGTTGCAGCACTGGCTCTCTCCTCTACTCGGTGTGCAGTAGCACCTTCGGTCCGGTACGGACATCGGGTGCAGCGGCACTTCACTTACATGTCTTCTTCTCAACCACTACTCGCGACTGCCTTGTACTTCCTCCTACACAGCACCCCCTACCCCACCAAGCGGTGAGTAAGGGGCAGCGGTGTCTCCATTTACCACTCGGAGCTTGGCCAGCAGGCGTTGATGCCTTCTGCCACCGGATCGGGGTTCCACACCGACCTCTCCTTGCAGGACCTCAGTTGGTTGCCCAACCAAGCAGCTCACACCCCGTGTTCAGCCCGGTCCTGATCAACCCGACTCTCGTCGGCGCTGGAGCGCTCAGCCACTGCCGTATCCGCATTCCACGGACTCTTGTGCACTCGTCCATCAGGTGATGTTGATGAGGTGGACCCGTCGGCTTCCTCGTCAGCTTGTTTCCTTCTCGGCGTCCTGGCTCTATACAGGACTAGCGCTGACTCTCTCGTTCTCCAGTTGGCCGGGACTCGGCGTCTGTACCTTCTACATCCCTATCGGAGATAATCCCCACCGAACTCCAGATTTCTTCTGACCGGGCGCGAAAGAACCCCCGGCCGAAGCCAGGGGTCCTCTGCTTGTGGTCTGGTGAGTCAGGCTACGGACAGCGTGTCCATGCAGGCCGGGCACACTGGCGGGCCGGACAGGTCAAGCCACTTCTGCGTGGTGCGCACGGTGTAGCCGCACTCGTCGCACTCGCACTTGATCATGCGGGTGGTCTGCGTCGGCTTGCGGCTGGTGCCACCACCGACCGAGAAGACCGGGTGCGGGTACGGGCCGATCTTGTCAACCACCTTGGCGATCTTCGCCACCAGCTCAGGTGAAGCCGTGGTGCAGGTCATCTTGCCGACCAAGCCAATCTCAGTGGCCAGCTTGCGGAAGCCTGCACCGTGCTTGGCGTCGGGGCGGGCTGCGTGCACCAGCTCGTGCACCAGGACCGCGGCCACTTCGGTGGAGGTCGTCAACTTCGGGTGCACGAAGATGTGCGGGGCGTGGTCGTCGCTGGCCAGTGCGTTCCAGCACTCCCCGATGGTGTTGGACCGGCACCCGTTGGACGGGAATCCCGTGCTCAGGTGCAGGGTCTCGGGCAGCTCTCCCAGGTACCAGGGGCGTACCGCCTGCGTGAACTTCTGAAGCCATTGCTCTCTCGTGCTGGTCTTGGTCATCTTGGTTGCCTCCCGTGTAGTGGTCATATCGCAAGACTACTCTTGCCTGTTGACACAAGTCAACCTGTTTACACGCATTCCTGGACCTTCTCCGGGCGCGAAAGATCCCCGGTCAACAAGTGGCCGGGGACCTTCGCTCAGGGTGTTGCAGTGGGGTTAGCTGACTGCGATGGTCACCGCGGGCGAGATACCTTCGCACGCACTCTGGTTCGTGGTGCCGGTCAGGTCCTTGAGCCAGATGGTGGAAGCAGCCGTGTTGACCGCTCCCGTAAGAGTCTGGCCGTTCCCGTAGCCCGTGAACAACGTAGGCGTCAGAGTGGACGGTGCCTGGCCCGGCAGGACTGACGTTTGCGTGTTCACGATGAACCACGCAGCCAGACAACCGACCACGGGAGCGTCAGCGTTAGCAGCGTTCAGGACGTTGCCACTTCCGTCTGTCGACACCGTCGCCACCACTGTTGAGACGTGCGTGGTTCCAGGCGTAGACACGTTCGCTGAGACGATCTGCTCATTTGTGGCAACGGGTGTCGTGCCGACCGTTGGTGTCAGGCCAGCAAGCGTGCCCGACATCTCGATGGTCGTACCTGCTGTCACCGTGAGCGTCACTGGTGCGGCCGTGCCGGTTGTCGGATTCGACGCAGGACCGGTACCGGTACCTTCACCGAAGAACACCGCCGCCGCGACACCTGCAAACAGCAACACGCCGATGACCGGGAGTACCACCGTCTTGCGCATCCAACGCCGATGAGTCTTCAAATTCTGGTCTGCCCTCATTGCTTCTTCTCTCTCTCCGATGACACGTTGCCAGCGGGTGAGACACCTGCTCGACCAGTGGGGGGCGCTGGGAGCAGGCATCTCACTCGCCGTCAGCGAGTTGGGGTCCTGTCTGAGACGTACTGCCGGGCCGTGAACGACATCGACGCTGTCGCGATGGCCATGGTGTCTGGCCTGAGACCGGGGGAATGCTGAACGACGCGGGCAATGCGGGCTGCCTTGTAGCGCGCGAAAGCTAGAAACACTTCCGACTCTCGTGCGTCAAGGACGAACGGCCCGATGCCAAACCGATCCGTCGTGATGGTCACGAGACCACCGCTACTCGTTGCCCGGACCGCACCATACGGTCCAGGCAAGCCGTTGTGCGTGATGGTCACGATGCCGCCAACCAAGGCAGGCACCATGAGCACGGCAGGGCGTGAAACTGGCCAGAGCCGTCACACAGAGGGCACTCGTGGAACCTCCGGTCAGGTGTGTCCCGGAAGTGCTCGCGGCGGTCGTTCGTGCGCCGGTCCTGAGCGACCAGGCGAGAGACCTCGTCCTGACGGAGCGGACGGTAGCTCTCGCACTCCTCGAACTGGTAGGGATTCGACCAGCCCGGTGCAGCGGTCTTCTCCACATTGAGTGCCAGTTGTCTGGCCATGAACTGTGGGTCATGTAGAACCATGACGCCCCCAATCTTCCGACCACCTTGGCCGATGAGGCAAGACTAGGCTTGCCTGGTGACACAAGTCAACCGATCTGTCCGGAGGTAGCCTGTGCGAATGCCATTCGAGAGCCGCCCCATCGACCCTCGTGCTTACCCTGCGCTAGAGCGCGCCGTGAAGGCCACGGCTGAGCTACGCAGTGGCGAAGCCAGGCACGCTCAGCTCATCCAAGACCGGGCGGAAGCCATCGGAGAGGCAAGAGGGCACGGATTGACTCTCGATGCCATAGCGACGCGCCTGGGCGTGTCTCGTGAGCGTGTGAGGCAGATGGCCAGCCCGAACGCGAAGAACCCCCGGCCGTAGCCAGGGGTCCTCGTGTCTCAGGTTTGCAGTGTTGCTACCGGCTCTTGAGCCACGCTTCTGCCGCAGCCCTACCTGCCTCTTCCGCACTACCCTGCCGATTCTTCAGCCACTCGGCACGAGCAGCCGCACCGTAAGCCTCTACGCTGTCGAACAGCGCAGGATTCGGAACGGTAATGACTGGCTTCGTGACGGTCGGAGTGGTGACCGTTCGCTTCGTGCCGCACTTGTTGGCTGCCTCTTGTGTCCGGTGATTGACCGAACACCCGGCATGGCGGTAGACAGGGCTGCGACGGCGTGGCTTCGTGTTGAGTTTGCGAGTGATGCTGTAGCCCGCGTTGCTAACCGGGTGCAGCGACCGGCGTGCTCTCTTGACACTCTTCGGAGTGGCGGCACGCTTCACTGACCGCACAGGATGAGCCACACGGCGCACCTTGCGGGGGACGAGTGCTCTGGTCAGGAACCCCATCAGGACGCCGGGGGCAGACCGAGGTCATGCCGCAGTGCCGAACTGTCAGCAGAAGCCGCAGCAAGGTCGGTATTCAGACCGGGGGTGTTCACTTCTAGGGCATCGGCTGACAACCGGTCAAGGTCGGCAACGAATGCCTTCGCGTCTGCCTGTGTATTCGCAGGGTAGGTCAGGACTTGCAACTGGTTAGCCGCAGTCTTGAAACACGCTGACAGTGCGGCATAGTTCGTCGTGCCGCTCTGTGCCGAATCGCAAGTGTTGAGCGTGGTCAAGATGCTCAGCACTTGCGGACCGACCGCCGTAGTCGTCGCAACCGGTGCGGGTGCCACGGTGGTGGTCGGTGCCGGTGCTCTAGCAGTCACTGGCGCTGACGCCTTCGCTGCTGGCTTGGTTGCCGTGCTCGAACCACAAGCACCCACCGCGAGTCCGGCGATTGCCACGACCGCCAGGCTCACGACTAGCTTCTGAATCTTGCGGGCACTCACGACGACACCGGTGCGGCAGGCAGACCGTTGTCACTGTTGGCGAATCTGCGCTCGTACACCCATGCGACGATGCCGACGATGGAAGCAACGAGCGTCAACCAAAGGCCCGCCCCGACACTTGCACCGACCGTGGTGCCAAACACCTGGGTGTGGGCGATAGTCGAGACATGGATGGTGTCATAGAGACTCGTGCCCAAAGCCACCAAGAGTGCGACCGGCACACCGACCTTGACCAAAATCTTGCTGACCATCTTCTCGACGTTAGTCCTGAGGTAGACCAACACGCCGACCAGTGCCACAGCGCCCGCAACCAAGGTGATGCGACCATCGCCTGAAGTCCCGTTCACGCTGAAGACCAGCACCGAAGCCCACGGCAAGAATGCACCGAGGATGATAGCGACGGCTGCTCCAAAGGCAGTCCAAACGGCTGCCTGGCTCACTACTGTTGCCTTCTGAATCCTGCGGGCACTCATGCTGCTGCCTCCGGGTACAGGTACTTTGTCCGACCTTCAGTGACGAGACCCGATGCCATGATTTCGGCAAAGCCACTGGCAGGACGCTCCGGGACTTCTTCGGTGGCTTGGATCTTCTTGACGAACCGCTCGGCGCGGTCCTGGTCCCACCCGTGCAGGTTGACCATGTACTCGACAAGGTTGTCGAAATCGACCTTCTTGCCCTTCTCTGCCTTGCGTCCGAACATCTTGGACTCTCTCTCCGTTAGCGGGACTTGTGTCCCACTGCAAGACTAGCCTTCCCTGGTGACACAAGTCAACCCGTTTACACGCAGGCCCTAGACGGCCCTGGAGAGCCGTGTGGGGCCGGGTTCGTGCCGAGTGATGGTTACTACGTGACCTTGGTGTTCAAGGACAAGGACGAGCGCCTGTGCCGACTGGTGCAGGCTGAAGCGCTCGGAGTAGGCGCTGTCCCATTCCACCAACCAGTACCGGTGCGCGGCGTACATGGCTAGACACTGGTCACTGTCTCGTAGTGGGCAGCTCCCCCGACCACCAGCTTGTTCAGTGTGGTGTCGAAGTAGAGAAACCCTTTGACGTACGCGGGTCGCGCAGCGGTGGTGTATTGGGGCGGACGCCAGTTGCGCTCAAGGTGAGCAATCCGCTTCTCCATGTCCTTGATCTTGGCGACCAGGAAGCTGGACGCTGGCAGGTTCAGTTGTCCCATGGTGACCTCATGTCGGTGGTGCTGAGATGGTGGCACTCGGAGGAAGGTTGAAGGTGAGCGTGACCGTGGAGACGCCTTCTTCGGTGATGGCGTAGTCCAGGCCGACGATGCGCCAGTCAGAATCGTTGCCGTCAGGGAATCGTTCGTCAGGCTCGATGATCCAACGCACGTCGTCACCGAGTGCGTATGCAGTCGGGTCCGGGTCGCTGAAGAGTGGCATGATCAGCGTCGGCACCGTGATCGGGTACGCCTGCATGGTCAGGTCTTCATCGACCACAGCGGCAAGCACATCTGCACTGAGGATGTTGGTGTACGAAACCACCTGCTCAAGTCTCGGCCAGCCTTCAGAGGTCGGCGTGATGGGACCGGGGACGTATTGGGTCAGCGCTATAGCAGAGCCAGAACCAGTGCCATGGATGGTGGAACCTTGCGAGGTTGCATCCTGAGGGTACGAGTAGTCGTGCGTTGCGGTGGTGACGATGGTGATGCTGTCGACGTTGGCGAGTCGACCCCGGCGCGGATACGCCATGTTGAGTTTCAGAGTCGGCACGCCACTGGTGCTGTAAGCAACGTCGATGGCATAGTCGAAACCGACTCCGTAGCCCATGGCCGTCAGGCTGGTGACGATGGAGTCGACCGTGGCGATAGACGAGAGCGGGTAGGTCTCCACCACCCAATCACCCGTGGGGCCAGTACCACCAGGCGTCGGAGATCCGTTGTTCTGGTTGATGGCGAGTGGGAATCCGGTGGTCGAACCGAACGCAGAATCCGGCAGACTTGTGACGGGGTCTGTGGTGGCCAAAGCATCGGAGATGACCTGAGCAGCAATCGCCATCGGGTCCCCACCCGCGGCCCACGTTGCGGTGTAGTCAGCAGCTTGGACCCTACTGGCGAAGTAGGACCAGAATTCCTTGCCTTGAATCGGCACCGCGTCAGCACTGGACCTCTGGAAGTTGACGGTCCAAATCAGGAACCCGGCAAGCAGGTGTCCCGCGTAGTCGATGAACAACGCGGTGCGACCGGGCTGAATGATCTGTCCAGGGAACAGCTTGCGAACCTTCGGGTCCAAGAAGTTCAGGGAAGCAGAGAAGGTGCCGGGCGTGTTCAGTCTCTGCGACCATGTGACGCCAGTGAACGGCAACTCTGCGAGCATGTCGCCAGTCATCACATCGAACAGCAGGTACGTGATCGGGTTGGTCGTCGGCGTCTTGATGGCCAACGGCAGTGGGCCAGGCGGTGGTGGTGGTGGAATGGCAGTGAGACCGTTGGCGATGCTCGTGAAAGAGACAATGCCGTAACCATTGCCCGTGCCAGGAACCAAGCCAGCAGCGGTCGCCACGAACACAGCAGAGGAAGAAGCAGACGGTGCCACGACTCCCGCTGCTGTAGCAGTCACCGTTGTTGCAGTGAACGAACCTGCGCCCGTAGCCCTGTTGGCCAGCAAGACGTTCTCACCAGCAAAGTAGGTCGGCAGTACGTCGTAGGCGTAGTCACTCTCATCAGTGACATAGATCAGGTTCGCGCCGAGAGCAACGCTCGCGAGCATCTGCGTCGTGGCGTTGGCCAGTGGGGTGGCCTGAACGATGTGGCAGATGAGAATGCCAGCGTTGGTGTAGCTAGGCGGTGGGTACAGCAGGAAGTTCGCGTAGATGTCCTCGAAGACACAGATGCCGTCGCAAACGGTTGGAGAAATGTAGCCGGGGTCCGGGGTCGTACCGGGGTTGAGAATCGTTTTGGAACCAGCGTGCGCAGCGTGCACGAAAGCAGTCAGGGTGGTGTAGTACGCCACCTTCGTGGACAGAGTGCTTCCCTCATCGAAGAAGATGCTGTGGATGCCGTAGAGGGTTGACCACTTCGTGACCATCGCCTCAACGGTGCCGGTCGCTGTGGCACCGTAGTTGGTGGGCACATAGCCAAGGACTGTCCAACCAGCAGCGATGGCAGCAGCGATTGCCGTGGTGTAGTCGGAGTCAACTACCGTGCCGGGTCCACTGTTGACGTTGGCGATGACGTAGCCGCGGCCACCAGAAGGTGAACCAAAAGACGCACCCCACATGCCAACCGTTGGGTACTGGTAAGCAGGGATGATGTACGTGGCGTCCAGAGGAATGCCCGCATCGTTGTAGCTCGTGATGGTCTGCGAACCACTGGCGGGCAGACTGAGCGCACCAACAGCCAACGCGGTGACGGTCGTGTCGCATTCAGCCAAACCGGAGACGGCGGGCGTGCCGACTGCCGACGCGGTGACGGCGACAGTGAGAGCACCCATCGACCGCCATGTGCCGACGGCAGTTGCGGTGACGCTGACTGTTCCGGGAGCGGTGGCTAGGTCAGGGTTCGGAGCATCGAGCAGGACGTTCTCGTTGGTGAAGTAGCCCGGCAACACGTCGTAGTTGCCATCAGACTCATCGGTGACGTACTGAAGTGTTGCCCCGAGTGCTGCGCTGGCTGCGATCTGACTCACTGCGTTGATGATCGGCACATTCTGAACAATGTGGCCGATCATCACAGGCGAGCCGGTGTAGTTCGGAGGTGGCGTCGACTGGAACGTCGCGTAGGTGTCCTCGAAGACGATGAGTCCGTCACAGACTGCCGTGGCGAAGTAGCCAGAGTTCGGAACCGTGCCAGTGTTCAGGATCGACAGCGAACCACCATGTGCAGCGTGCACGAAAGCAGTCAGCGTCGTGTAGTACGCGACCTCAGTGGACAGCGCGCTCGCGCGGTCGAAGAAGATGTCGTGGACACCGTAGAGAGTCGACCATCGAGTGATGTTGGTTTCGACGGTGGCAGATGCTATGCCGCCGACGTTCGTGTCGACGTAACCAAGCACTCGCCAACCAGCAGACCGTGCATTAGCGATGGCAGTCGTGTAGTCGGAGTCGACCGTTGTGCCGGGACCAGAAGCCGGGTTGGCGATGACGTAACCGGGGTATCCGTTCGGAGCGTCGGCATAGAGCGTCGGCCACAGTCCGACAGTCGGGTACTGGTAGGCCGGGATGATGAAGGTGGCAGCCACCGGCACGCCAGCACTGTTGCGGGTCGTGATGGTCTGCAAACCTGTGCCTGCAAAGGTAGTCACGCTGACCTACGGATCAGGTCTTGACGAAGACGGCGACACCCATGGACGGCTGAAGGTTGTTGTGGCCCCAGCCCGCAACAGATACACCGTCATCGGTAGTACCAGAGATCCCAACAGTGAAACCGTGATTATGGTCTGTGTTGTTCGGCCCCATGTTGCCCGACTCTGACCAACCCCACGTCCCCGTGAAGGCAGGCAGTTTCCAACCGCTGCCAGGCGAATCGAGCAGGACGTTCCAGCCAGGGGAGTGGATGTGTGTTGCAGACTCTCCACCAGTCGTGCCAGCACCGGAACCAGAGACATTGTGATAATGCGGAGCCAGTTCGGCTTGGCTCAGTGTGTGCACAGCCTCACCTAGCACACCATTGCCATACACCCCACCGATGGTGAAGGACGGTGCTTGGTTAGAGCCGACAGAACCGACACCGACACCGACCACACCTCGCCTATCAGGAACGTTGAACGTGGTCGATCCGTCACCGGGACCGTAAGTGGTGCTGATGGCAGCGAACAGAGCCGCATAGGTTGTGCGGCTGTAGGCCGTGCCGTCGCAGTAGAGCCAACCGGCCTGCGATGCCATGGACGCAGATTCCTTGTAGTCACCAGGTCTCCACTGACCTGAGCTGATGATCTCTCGGTTGTCGCCTGAGGTGTAGGAAGCCGACGAACTTGCCGATGCCGGGATGAGCCAGGTGCTCAAGAGCAGACTGTTGTGCGGAGTGGCGGGCACGAGCGGAGTGGCGGCGGGCGTTCCGTAAGTGACAAGCAGTCCCCACTGGTCAGAGCCACCAGGCAGCGTCGGATTGCCAGCCGGGTAGGTGGTGTCGTTGACCGTTGCCGTGATGAGGACGTACATCGGCTCTGAGCCGTTCGGGGTGATGGGCAGATTGACAGTCGCATCATTGAATGCGAAGTACAGGCCCTGATATGGCCCCTGTGTGCCAGGAATCCACGCCTGTCCTTCGGCCACGTTGATGGAGTTGCCGGTGCCAGCAGAGCAAGCCAAGTCACCTGCGTTGACGACGCCACCAAGCGCGCCCGTCAGTCCACCGATCCCCGGTGGCAGCAGTGAACCAAGCGCGAGTCGGAAGAGTTGCGCGGAGTGGTACTGATCTTCAATTGCGAAGGGTGGATTCTCAGCAGTCATGTTTGTGGTTCCTTTTGGCTAGGTCAGCGACACGAATGCCGGTGCATACGCAATCGAGCACGTAGGTGCGGGAGATGGCAGGGACGGGTCTTGAGATGAGAAGTCGATGAAGGACAATCCCGGTGGCAGGTCGAACCACTGCGAACCGGACACGAGCCACCCACGTCGGCTAGAAGCGACCGCTGAACCGCTCGCAGTGAACATCACTTCGTGGCTGTCGGTGTCGATGGTTAGGGTGTCGCCTGCATTGAGTGTGTACCCGGCACCTTGAAGGGGGTTGTAGAACGTGAGCGATTCACCCGTGGTGGCGTTCGTGACAGTCGGAGTTGTCACGGGACCGGTGATGGTGATGACGGGCAGGCAGTTGATGTTGCCTGAGTTGGTGACTTGCATGGAGCCGTATGGCGATGCAGCACCGAATGTCACATTGAAGGTGACCGGGAACGTCAGTCCACCGGAGAACGCCGGTAGTGCCACTGAGCTGACCGCGGAAGGTCCATAGATGCGCGGGTCGGTAGCGTGTAAACCGACTATGACGCTCTTGGCGAAGCTGCCCGTCGTCCATGCCAGATCAATGGGAATCGCGCGCTTGCGCACACGACACATCGACACGAGCTGCGGAAGGTCAGGCAGCTTCACCCACAACGGTGTTTCAGTTTGCCCGTCTGGCGGTGGCACCGTTGCAGCGGCCATCTTCGTCAATGCGCTCTGCAATGAGACCCCATCCGACGCCGAGTCCAGCGTCAGTGTGATGTCTCGCCCACCTAGCAGGTCGAGTCCGGCAAATTCCCCGACTGTTCTCGGACGCGCGATGTCACCGGTACGAACCGTGGGCAGGTCCAGACCTTCGATGCCGAGAATGGCGTAAGCGGTTCCAGCGCCCATCTTCAATCCGTTGTAGGAGATTTGGAAGTCTGCGAGAACTGGCGGGGTGATGGATGGTGACGGGAAACTCATGGGGTGCCTTTCATCAGACAGCCGCCACGCGGAGTGCCCAGCCAACCTCAGCGGCGATCTGATAGGGGTCTGCCTGGCTCGCGACGTTGACCTCAACGTTGTTCGTGGTCGACTCCCCACCCATCGCGCCACCTAGCTGGTTGTTCGGAGTTATGGTGCCTGAGGTTGAAGGGGTGAACAGTTCCATTCCCTTTTCACCGACCCATGCCGTTTGACCAGCAGCCAACGGACCACCCGTAGCCAAGTGTGGAATTTCAGGGATTAGTTTGGAAGGAGCGTGCCAGCCGAGAAATGAAATGCTCGCAACGGTACTGTCAATCGGGTCGATGATGCCGGAGTTGATGGCGCTAATGATGCCGTTGACAATGGTCGTGCCTATGCCACTGAATACGCCGCCTACGGCACTGGCTGCACCAGAGATGGCACTCCCGATGTCACCTGGCAGCTTCCCGAATCCCGACACGATGGGGTCGTAGACGTTCGTCTTGATCCACGTCCATGCACCAGAGAGTCCACCGAACACAGTGCCGACGATGTCGCCTAGACCGGCTAATAGTTTGCCGGGAATACCGGTGAAGTAGCTAACCAGCGGAGTCGTGACGTTCGTCTCAATCCATTGCTGAGAGGTAGTAAGTGCGTGCCAGATGGTGGTCACGATGTCGCCCAGACCAGTGACAAATCGAGCGGGAATTCCAGTCACGTAGGTAATCAGTGGGGCGATGACATTCGAGTCGATCCATTGAACGGAGTTCTTCAGTGCGCCCCAAATGGTGCCGACGATGTCACCGAGGCCAGTCACGATCTCGCCCGGCAGAGCGGTGAAGAAGCCGACCACATCAGAGATCAGCTTGGACACGTCGGAGCGGATCGTGTTCCAGTGCTTGACGATCTCAAGCACGAGCAGACCGAGTGGACCGGTCACCACTGTGACGATGATCGGGATGATTGTGGACAGGTGATCCTTGACCCAATCCCAGCAGTCCTTGACCGCGCCCTTGATGTCCCTCCAAACGTCGTCAAGCAGCTTCTTGCAGAGCTGCCAGTGCGTCACAACCAACATGGCGACGATGAGCACCAGGCCGATGGGACCAAGCATGGCGGACATGCCCTCTCCACCGGCCGTGCCTGCTTCTTCCATCGTGGTGCCAGTCTCTGTGGCAGCAGTGCCCATGCCCTCGAAGGACAGTTGCGTCTCTTCACCAGCAGCGGTGGATTCTTCGGCCTGCACTGTTTGCGCCCGGCCTAGTCCTGCGATCTTTCCCACCAGGTCACCGATGGCCTTGCCAGCCTTGCCGACGCTACTGATGGCGTCTCCGGTCGCCTTGACGAATTTGGTGCCCATACCGATGATGTAGACCGCGATGGCTGTTGCCAAGATTCCGCCGATGACAGCACCGAGTGCTTCAGCGATGACTTTGTGTTTCGTCAGCCACGTCACGATGTCAGTGACCACTTTGATGGCCTTGGTGATCATCGGAATCAGAACTTCGCCAAACTTAATTCCCAAATTGGTTACGGATGCCTTGGCAATGTCGAGCTGACCACCGAGTGTTTCGCCGTAAGCCTTGGCAGCACCATGCACCTTCTGGTCAATGGCGTCGAGAGTGGAACCGCCTGCCTTCTGGTCCTTGGTCAATTGCTGCTGCGAAGCGTCGACCTTCAAGTGAGCAGCCCGAAGCGCGTCCTGCGCCTTTGCTCCGGTCAGCGTCCCGCTGTTGACCTGGTCCTGAGTGCTGAGCAGACCAAGGTTGGCGGTGGCCAGATTCTTCTGGTCGGTAGCCAGTGTCTTGGCCTTGTCCGAACCAACGTCGATGTTGATGCCGAGAGACTTGAGACCCTTTGCGTTTCCCTGGTACGCCTTGGTCACCAGGTTGGCAGCATCGGTGAGCGAGATGTTCTTGGCTCGCGCAACGTCCATTTCCGTGTTCAATAGCTTGGTCTGCGTTGCCTGGTCCTTGGTGACTCGCACGTTGACGGTCGCAGCACTAGTGACTGCGGTCTGGTTGAAACCGTTGGCCTGTCCAGCCGCGGTGTTCCGGTTCAACTCTCCCGTGTATGTCTTGGCGGATTCACCATTGTTCTTGGCAGCTACGTCGTACTGCGCAGCGGCCTTGTTCTGGTCCTCTGCCAGCTTCGTAGACTCAGCGCCAACAGCAGCTAGACCCGCGACACCAGCGATGGTGGCGACCTTTCCTAGCTGAGTGAACTTGGCAGTGAGACCCGCGACGCCACCTCCAGCCTTGTCCATTTCGGTGCCGATTTTCGAGACAGAACCAGAGAATGGGATGCCGAAGCTGCCCATCTTCTGGCCCAGCTTGTCGAAGAAGCCACCGATCTTGGAGGTGGAGGAATCCATTGCTGCTTGACTCTTCTTGGCAGCCGCGTCAGCAGCAACACCCGTCTCCTCGAATGCCTTGACGGCACCCGTGGACGATCCGCTGATAATTGCGCGCAGGGTGACATCAGAACTCATGGATTCGCTTCCTCAGAGAGACAAAATGCCACCGACCATCGGCAGCATCTTCCTTGCGGAACACACCCATGGTTGGTGGCGATATGGAGTTGTGGGGCTATCTATGCCCGAAACCGGCTGCGGGGCACACGGGCAATCCTGTGCGGAGTGGTGGGACTACGACTCCGTGTCCACGACTACCTCACCGACGGCTTTATCCATCACGTCAATGATGGCTTGCTGAGCTGCTTCACGACCGACAGCGAGAGCGGGCAGCAGGAAGGGGTGAGCCTGGTGGTCGTACCAGTGCGACCGGTCTCCGAACAGCGGAGCACGAAACTTGCCCGGCGCGCCACCATGCTCGAACGGCTCAGCATTGGGGGCCTTCTTGCCACCGGCCACAACGGACACGGTGAAGGACGAAACACGGACCTTCACGGAAGCAGGGATCTTCTTCGAGTACGGAGCGACGTTGGCTCGTGCGATGGTGGCGACTTCCTCACCAGCACCACGCAGACCAATTTTGACCTCTTTGCCGATCATGGGTGCTTGCTTGCGCAGTGCCTTAGCGAACTTCTGGAAGTCGCGGCAGTCGAGTCCGCCAGTACCAGTCAGGGTGACAGTGTTGGCCATTACGATCCCTGTCTATTGATCGACTCGACGTTGGCAACCAGGACGGCCGTGTCACGGAAAGACAACCGGCCAAACTGCTCAGGTGTGACGCTGAAGTGGTATGCGAACGATGCCAGGTAGGTCAGGCGTCGGTGATGGAGAGATCCGGGGGTGTTCCAGAGACCTCCGGGTCTTTTGGGTCCACTGTCGCCGTGCCTCCACCGGACACCACGTCGTTATGGACACCAGGCGCGTCGTCCTCAACTTCGTCATCAACGAAGCCAAGTTCACCCATCTTGAAGTGGATGTCACCGACGCGGAGTCCAGGTTCGGTGCGTGACCTGAGCAACCACACCAGCGATGTCATCGCCTGCATGGAACCTTCAGTCAGCATCGTGTTCCAACGGTCGAAGGTGCATCCCATCTGCTTCTCGATGGCCATGCCTTCGTCGTTGGTGATGTCAGCAGCATCGAACGCGTGCTCGACACCCTGAATGGAAATCTTCGCCATGAATCTCTCTCCTAGTTGGTGGGGTCAGACTGCGACTTCGTTGGACACGTAGGCCAACTGAATGGCCGGGTCGCCAGCAGGGTCGACAAGTCCCGAGAATGGAACCTTGACGCTGATGACGCCGGGGCCGGAAGCAGCGGGCGTGTCGCCCTCGAACTTGATTGCCGGGATGGTGACGTACAGCCCGGCGTTGGTCAGAGAGCCGGTGCCACCGACTGTCGGTGAGGTCAGCGCAATCTGAATGGCCGTGGATGTGTCAGCAGCGAATGCCGTGTAGAAGTCGGCCAGGTTGGCGAACTCGATCTCAACGTCTCCGCTGATGTCAGAGAAGCCGTTGGTCAACTGCTCAGCCTTGACCTGAGACCCGAGAGTGAACCGGTCGGTCGCAAGGACGTTCGTGCCCTTGATGCTGATGCTCTTGATGAGACCGGTCGGTGCAGCGCCACCAGCAACAGACACGATGCTCGATGCCACGGAGACAGTGCCACCAGTAAGCAGCGAGCCAGAACCCCAATTGAGCAGGTTCGGGGCAGACGCACCAGAGAGGTACGTGGCCGACGTGTACGCAGGCGAGCCAGTGGCTTCGGCCCATGCGTCGACAGTGAGGGACAGAGTGGCGATGCCACCCACGGCACATGCAATCGTCCAGTCGATCAGCTTCACCCCGTTGTAGCTGAACGCTTGGATGCCCTGGCCCGAAGTGAACGGGATGCCCTTCTGAAGCGAGAGCGACTGTGCTTCGAGGAAGCCGGGGACGTGGCTCTGCGTGTACAGCGAGCCGTTGGCGATGGGAACAGCGACCGAACCGATGCAGTGAGCCAGGATCAGACCAAACTGCTTGTCGGCCAACTCGTACTCGATGGAACCGGTGACGGCCTTCGACACGAGGACACGACGGTCAGCCTGCTTGAAGCGTGAACCTTGCAGGGCTTCGCTCTGCGCGGTGACCTTCTTGAGCACTAGCGGCGCGCTCTTGTGCGGCATCCACCGTGCGGGAGTGACGAAGGTGCCGACTGTTGCTTCAGCGGCCAAGCCGAGGGTTTCGCCTAGACCGGACGGGATGTAGGACTGAGTCATTGGGCGACTTCCTGATCTGCGTCGACTTCGACGGGTGCGGGTGCGGGCAATGCAATGGGTGCGACGTATGCGCCGACCTCTTGCAAGACCGGGTGGTTCTCGTAGTGATCACGAATCTCTTCAGGGATCTCAACAACGGCATCCGGCTCTACGACCTTGCCGGTGATGTAGTCCACGACCGTCTCCGGTCCAACGTTGCGGTACTGAGCCATGTTGCTGGTCTCCTAAGAGTTAGACGGTGACTCGCGCGGCGCACGAGAAGGCGAAGGTGACTGTGTGCAGCGCGCCACCGATTTCAGTGATTTCGTTGACCCCGTTGGCAGAGGCAGGCACGACCCACTCAACGATGTTGCCAAGTCGCTTGCCGTCCGCGATGACGGGAGTCATCACGTAGGACTGGTATGCCGCCCATGCGTCGTCGCGGGCCTGCTGAAAGTCCGTATCACCACGGAAGACACGAACACACCCCGAGAGGTTGTACGTCTCTTGGAAGGCGAACCATGGCAGCGACTCGATGTCGAAACGGTGGTTCTCGATCTCCGTGAGTTCGATGAAGGTGCCAGGAACGTACTTGCGGAGTTCGGCATCCACGACAGTGATGTCTGCCAAGGTGGCAGCGGCCTTGAACAAGTTGAGCAGGTAGTCGAACGCGGCGGGCGCGGTAGCGGTGACGTTGGCCATCAGCCGATGACGAGGCGTCGGTAGGGCGCTATCCACGACTGAATTCGATAGGGCACCCCGGCCCATAGAGCGGAACCAGTGTCGTCGCTGCTGTATATGTCGTTCTTGTTGATTGCAGCGGCCTGCTGCGTGTTCACCCAAATGTATTTGATGAGGTCGACCGTGGCCATCCACAGCACGGGCGGGATCGGGTTGTACCCGGCGATGTACGTGACTTCGACGTTGCGACGGCCAGGGAAGAACGGACGGGACCAGGAGTAGCCAGCGAACACGCGGCCAAGTTCTCCGGTGAGGTAGTTGACCTGCACACCATCGACGGGATTCTCGGGCGTGGACTCGGGCAGCTCGATGAAGCCGCCAGTGCTCTGGTACTCGGCACACGACACCAGCTCGATGATCGGGTACTGATTCAGAAGGATCTGTGAGCCGGACCAGCCGTCGTGACGCTCTGTGTAAACGGTCGGCGCGACAGGTCGGTTGATCTCATTGCTGATCCACTCGCACGCCATGTCAATGACGCGTTGCAGCATCGGGTCCTGAGCGGTTGAGGCATTGGCCGGGAATTGCAGCCACGCCTTGACCTCGTCAATGTCGAGGTAGGTGACCCATGACTGAGATGAGGCAATCGTGGGGGTCGTCATCCGATGCCCCTTGCAGTGTTGGGAAGCAGCGTCGAGATGTCGACGGTGCCATCGACGGCAGCGTGAGGGATGACGATGCAGTAGTCACGCTCAGGCGCGCCCTTGATTTTCTCGGTCACGGTGTACAGCGAGTCGACCGCGGTGTCATCGTTGGCCACTAGCACCTGAGAGAAGTGGCCTGTGTCGTCCAACACCACTTCTGTCGGCAAGGCGTTGAAGATGACGCCAGCATTCGTGATCGGCACACTCAGCTCGAAAGTGAGGGAGCCAGCGGAAGCAGTTCCGTCCACTTCGTTGTAGGTCCCGGTCAGGGTGACCAGAGTGGCGGTCATGTCAAGCCGCGCTGTGGACAGTTACTCCCACAGAACCACCAGTGACGGTGGTTGTGATGACCGCCTGTACGAAGCGGGCAGCGGCAGTGACCGTGGTGGTGGTGACGCCTGCGGCAGTGAGTGTTGCCATGGCAGTCTTGAACCAGTTGACGCCATCCTGCGAGATTTCGAGAGTGACAACGCCACCGGTCGTACTGGCTGCGGCGGTGCACACGGCGGTGTGAACCGAACGAGGCTCACCGTTGTCTAGGACGACGGGAACGGTCGACGTTGCAGTAGAACCGGCTGGAATGCTTGCGACTGCGGCGATTCCCATAGGTCAGGTCCGTTCAGAGTGAGGGTGGGTGTTGACGGCTCTCTCAGCGAACGCATCAGGTGTGCGCGCGAGTGGCCGTTCATTGCGATGGATGCGACCACAGGACTGGCAGACTTCACCAGCAGGTCGGGGTGTGTTGGCCATGAGACCTCCACTGTGTGTCCGGTGCAGGACAGGTGCCGCGTTGGGAGAGAGCAACGCGACACCTGCCCTGGACGGGGTCTTCTACGAAGTGAAGACCGGGGTCACAAGACCCGTACCGGAGATGACACCCGTGGACTTCGGGTACCGATTGGCGGTGAACGCTGCGTACTCGTAAAGCTGCACGAGCACGGTGAGCTGGTTCCCCAGCGTCTGAGGCAGCGCACGGCTGATGACCGGGGACTCATACAGGATGCTGTCGTCTGCCTTGTAGACAAGGACGATGTCCTGGTTGGTTCCCACGCCAAGGCCCTGCGGGATGTTGAAGTCCTGAAGGGCGGTGAGACCCTGGACCCTTCCACCCGTGACACCCTCAGCCACTGCGGTGTCAGGCGACACCTGCGGGACGTTCCAGGGGCCATTGGACTGCGGCGAGAACAACGGACGGCCGTTGTCGTCCAACATGGACTCCAACCACTCCCAGCGAGCCGGGGTCATGGCCAGGTGGGTTGCGGGCAGGAAGCGAGCCGACGCGATCTGAGCCTTGGCGTTGGCGATCATGTTCCAGAAGCCGGGATACGCCGGGCTTGAGGTGGTCCACGTCACGGCAACGATGGAGCTGGTCTGCGTCAGTCCGAGGATGTCGCCAGAACCGGCACCTGCGATCACCTTCGCGTCGACCTTCTGTCCAAGGGCGAGCAGGAGGTCCTTGCTCGTCACTGACGAGAAGTCGATGGGCGCACGCTCGATGAGCTGCAACGACACCGACTGCCCACCAGCAATGGTGACAACCGGGAAGGTGTCGTATGCAGTGGCGAGAGCGGTGTCACTGATGGCCACGTTCTGCGCTGTCGGGTTGCTACCCGTACCCTGGGTGTCAACGGTTGTTCCGCTGGTCACCTTTGGCAGATTGATCTGAAGCGTGCCCGGAGGCAGCTCGGCCTGCGTGACAGAGTCAGCCACGACCCGACCGGCACGCGCGAAGGGCACGTACTCGGCAACCTCGAATGCAGGGGGAACGAATTCCCCACCAGCACCAGCAGCGGTGGACAGGTCACCGGTACGGGCCTGATACTCGCCCATCCCGGAAGCGCCCATGCCAGCACGCACCTGGGAGATGAGGTAGGAGTCCAGGGGCGTACCCGAACCAGCGACGATGCGGCTACGAGCCGACTCGGCATCGACGGCGATCTCGCCAGCATGTCGGGCCAGACGCTCAGCAGCGCCACGGTTGCCGAATGCGTTCAGCGCCATGTCCTTCAGGTAGCTGACTTCGCCACCCTTGCGGTAGGTGCGCTCAGACGAGCGGACACCGACGTTGCCACCGGCATCGTTGGCCGACTGGTCACCAGTGCCATTGGCAACTCGTGCAGCAGCGGCAGTGCGAACCTGCTCGGCATCCTCGTCAGCCTTGGCGCTGATCGCGCGGGCATTCAGGGTTCCGGCCTGCCGGGCGAACTCATCACGAGTCGACACCTCTTCGACAGTCAGTTCGCGGGCTTCGGTCTCAGCCAGCGTGGCCAAGGCAGAGATGTGGGCAAGAACAGCAGTGCGCTGCTCCAGGATTTCGGTTGAGGTCAGCATGATTCCCTTTCAAGGAAATAGTGGGGGTGCCTTGCGGCGATTCTTTTGCTGCTGCCTCAAGTGGTGCATCCGGGTATCTCGGCTCGTTGAACGAGTGAGTGCATCCGGGTTCCGGCTTGCTGCCTGTTTCAAGTTCTCTACTACCAGCTTACCGCCGCGCCAGCAGCGCCAACAGAGCTAGAACGCGCGCTCCAACTCGTGCAGCAGGGCGCGAGTTTCGATGGCAGAGATGGGTGTGTACTTGCGCTGCTCGGCAACGGGAGTCTGCGAGCGAGGGCCAGCACCGTCATTGTCGAGAGCACCAGCAGCACTCGAACCACCGTTGGCGAGTCCTTCGCTCGAACCCTTGACACTGCCATCGGATGACGATGATGTAGCCGCGTCGTCGTTGTCGTCATCACCAGCAGCGTTCGAGTCGAGAGCCGAGTTGATAGCGCCCTTGGCGGCATCGTGCGCAGAGTCGGCAGAACCAAGCGCGTCGAGCGCGTTCTGCAACAGTTCGGCGTTGGCAGCAGAGATGGACTTGCCGGTGCGCAGTTCGGTCATAATCCCCGAGACTTCGAGAAGGCGCGCCCTGCCTTCTGTGCCTAGTGCGACCTGTAGGTCTGCACGCAGCGAGGCGGTCGTACCGGGGTTGGCCGGATACGTGACCACGCTCGCGTCGAACAACCGGGCTTCGTTGACATCCCTCTTGCAGTAGTCGGGAGACCACGAGTCCTTGACCGCTGCGAAGCTGAATGACATCTGCGACAGGTCTCCACGTTCGAGAGCGATGCAGATGTCCGAAGTCACCGACTGACGACGGTCTAGGTCAGCATCGACCTTCAAGCCAGTGCGGTCCTCTGTCAGCGTCATGGTGCCACCGGCAGTTGACGCGATGGGCAGTCCGCCATGGTTGAACAGCAGCGGAACGTTGCTGCCCTCACGAAGCGTCTTGGTGAACGCACCAGAACGGATCGTCTCGGCGTAAGACCCCATGAAGTCCTGTACGTCGTAGGGCTGGTCTGTGGTGCTCGCATAGCCACTGAAGTGTGACGTGGTGCCATCGTCCGAGGTTCGGATCTGCACGTCACTCAGGTTGAATGAACGGGTCTCCACGGTCGTCAGCGGAATCTTGCGGCGCGAGGTGCCAGCGACGTGAGCAGACTTGCTCTCAACCGGGATCTTGCCGGTGGCATTGCAGTCGGGGCAGTCGCGGTTGCCTTCAAGGATCGTGCCCTTACCGTCACAGGTAGGGCAGTCCTTCGTTGTCGGGGCGGCAGAGTCGGTCATGTCAGGGTCCTTCCGCTGTTGCGGGTTCGGCTGGTGCGGTTGAGGGCACACCAGCGATTGCGCTAGGTGCCCAATCGGGGGTGGTGTTGCTGTTGAGAGGAGCGAACAACGAGTTGGCAGCAGGCTCGGCACTCGGTGGCAGGTTGACGATGTGGCGCAACTCGTTCGGCGTGGCGATGGACGCATTACGCATCGAGGTCAGCAACATCGCGAGCATCTGCGAGTTCGTCTTGTAGATGTCGTTCAGGTCGCGGCGCACCACATAGCCCGGTGGCAGCAGCTTGGTATCAGCGATGTCGAGCCGCTTGACGTACCCCTTGAGTCCCGCGAGCACCCACGAGATGAGCAGTTCTTCAACACCCTTGATCTCAGTGGTTCCGCGCTCAGCAACGTCGCCCAGCAGCACAATTGGCACTCCGTAGAAGCCGCTGATCTCTGCCTTCGAGAATGCGCGCGATTCAAGAAGCTGCGCGGTGTCGGGGTTGATGCTGATGTTCTCCCACTTCGCCCCACCGTCGATCACAATCGGAATGTGACTGTTGGCCAGTCCACCGTGGTTGTTCTGCAACTCGCTCTGCAACCGTGTGGCATCAGCCGGAAGCAGTGGCTTGGTAACCGACAGGATGCCGCCAGGATTCAGGCCCTGCGCGAAGTAGCGCGATGCGTACTCTTCAGCAGCGATGTTCGAGCCGAAGCCGCTGGCACCGATCTCGATGGGGTTCAGGCCGACCAACGAACCGGCGAGACTGACCCACGGTACGTGGATGATGTCCTTAGGGTTCAGCGGCTTTCCGGTAGCACCGATCTGATATGTCTTCACGCCCTGGACGCGAGAGACTTTCATCAGCGCGGGGTTCAGGTTCTCAATCAGCGTCGGGTTGCCCTGCGAGTCGCGGTCGATGACTTGCTTGTAAATGTTGCCCCCGAGTCCGAGTGAGGCAACCAGCTTGAAGGTGCCGGTGAACAGGTCGTCGTCCGCGTATGGATCGGTGATGATGAGAGGAGCATCGACTTCGAGGTCGTTCACGCCAACACCGGTCTTGCGGAAGACGTGCGGCTCCAGGTCGGCAACGATGTCGCCAATGATCCTGATGCAACTGAAGACCGACATCAGGCCGATGACAGTCCGCTCAGTGACAGCTACACCAGCAGTGGAATACCCCATTGCCGACGGCGGCGGAATGACGGACGGGTCGCCCATACCTCCCCACCAACCGGTGCCGGTGTTCATCCCTCGTTGCTGAGTTAGCGACCTGCGGATCGTCATTCGAGACCTGCTTCGATTTTGCGGGCTTCTAGGTCAGCCACCGACTGGCGGATTTCCTGTTGCACCTTGCGTGCGTTCTTGCGTGCCTTGCGTGCCAACTTGTTCGTTCGAGTCGGCAGCGGCACGGACCAGACTTTGCCTGCCCATGAGAATTCTGCGAGACAGACTGCGACGAACGCACCGGTCAGCAGTGCGGGCGCTAATCCCACGAGCAGGAAGATTCCTGCGATGAGCAAGCCACCCGCGATCAGCTCCATGATGCTGTCGGCTGCGATTCTCAACTTCATTGCTGTTCTCTCCCTGCCATTGCCATTTGTTGTGACAGCCAGCCAACGACTGGCTTCTCAGCAGATGTCTGCGGTCGTCCGTAGACGTGTGCGAAGTCGGCGTCTGCTACTTGCTCGGCCTGCTCTGCCTGCTCTGCTTGTGCGTCGATGAAGTCCGACGGGAAGTAGACATGCGAGAATTCTTCGGGTTCGGACATGAGTGCACCTGCTCTAGCAAGTCCAAGCAGGGCTGCCACAGCAAGGTCGATCTTGTTCGCGCTGCCCTTCTTGTCCTTCATCAGACGCTTGCCGCGGGCGTCGTCCCGATAGATGGCATTGAGGACATGGCGGCGAAGTCGTGGGTCGGCGTCCTGAGTCATGCCGCCCGTTGCGATGAGGTCGTTGAAGCGACTGGTGCCGGGTGTCATCCTGTCGGCAGTCTGCGGAAAGCGTGAGACCACGCACCCTTCGTCTTCCATCTGTTGCAGCGGCAGTGACCAGCGGTAGGGGTCGGCTGTGAGTTCTGCGACGGTGTACTTGACGCGGGCCTGACGAATCGTCTCCATGACATCCAAGATGTCGACTTCCCAATCGACCGGGCTGGCAGGCGTTCGTTCCCACGCGCCGACCACGAAGACGTGTGGCTTCTCTTCGACGGTGATGCCAATGACCGCGGTGCTGTCGTTGTTGTACGAGCCGTCCAGCGCCAACACGATGCGTGCGCCATCTTCGGGATTCCTGCTCGGGTCAGCCAGTGCGTCCCAGGCGTTCGGCGTGGTGAACTTGTCTTCCGTCGTCCACGGCTGGTTGAGCCAATAGCGGCGGTTGTCCGACTCCCGATTCTGTGGGTCACGGAACATGGCGACTAGTCCGTCAATGTCCATCCAACTCGCAGCAGGCCCGTAGACCTCACAGAGCGCCTTGCGCAGAGCCACGTCGTCGGTGATGTCCGTGTCCAGCGGGGCCTGCTTGTGGTCGAACAGAACCGACTCGATCTTGTGGGCCGTCTTGTAGGTCTCTTCCGCCACGCTGTCTTCACCAGGTGCGAACATGGTGGACGTTTCGAGGCTCCAGCCGTCAGCAGCGGCACGCTTCAGCAGGTTTCGTGTGACCGTGGCGTGCAGCTTCTTGTGTTGCGGAAGCACGAGCAGGTGGCTCTCATCGAATACGTCGAAAGTGTCCTTGCCGCCTTCTTTCGAGGAAGCAGCCGAGGTCTGCGCTACAAGTTCGCCACCATCAGTCGTGAAGGTTCGGGTGAGTCCTACGTCGACTTCGTACTCATCGAAGACGGTTCCATTGCGGAGCATGTATGCAGCGGTGTCGTATGTCTGTGACGCCTGACCCTCAGCCGTAGCGAAGCACCGGACGAGAGGACTCGTGACGGGCTTACCCACCGGGTCACCTTTGGCATCCCACCCATCGAAGCGAACCGGGCCAAGCAGCTCGGCACATGAGATCATCCCCGCGATTTCCGTTTTGGCCCTGCCCTTCGGTCGACTCAGAACCGCACGGCGGTAGAAGCGTCTGCCTTCGGGTGTGAGTTCGTAACAGCGCCAGATGAAGCCTCTGAACTCATCATCGAGTTCGACTGGCTGGCCTTGAATGTCACCGATGCCATGGACTAGAAACTCTTCGATCCACCCACAGACCTCGAAGCCAAGCGATGGGCGTAGGACCGTCACACCAACTCACCTTCGTGAACTTGCGGCAAGCGCGGGTCCGTCTTCGGTCTGCCTGCACGTCGTACACGTCCCGAATCCTGCGCAGCTTCCACCTGCTCAATCGACCACTGCAACGAACGGCGAGACATCGGGTCCAGGCCATAGGCGCGCCGTTGCAGTCGAATCTCTCCCGCCAACTCAGCCCGAACCTTCACTCGTGTTGGGTCCATCGTCCAGAACATTTGGATCAGCGTGGCGAGGATGTACAGACCGGTCAGGTCACTCTGGTCGTACTCGTTCGCCATCGGACTGGCCCACAGCGAGTCCCAAAACTCGATGGTCGCCAGGTGCATGTGTGCACGGTCAGGCAATGACGGGACGATGAAGGTGTCGGATACAGGGCTGAGAGCGTGAGTTGTCGATACCGTGTTGCGACGACGGCGCTGGTTGGCAGGCTTTGGCGCTGGTCCGCTCACAGCGGCACGTTGATCGACGTGAACGAGACTTGCGTGTTACCTGCCCCGTCTCCAAACGTGACGACGAGCAGGTAGTTCCATCCGGCCGTAAGCGTTGCTCCGTAAATGGCCTGCAACACCTTCGAGCCAACCACGGTGGCTTCGTCAGAGAGAGTGACTTCGTTGCCTGAGCCGTTGTTCACGATCAACTGCACGACTGGTGTGGCTGGTGAAGTCGTGCCCGAGGCAAGACGGGCAGCAGTGTCGACGCTGACGGTGATCGGTCCCTCGTAGGTGCTGACGGTGATTTCTGAAGGAACAGTGGCTAGGTCAGCAACGGATGCGGTCATGGAATGGTCACTCCTAGTGGGCGAGTCTTGGTCGCAGTTGCCAGGTTGCGGGGTTCTGATGCCGCTGTGAGTTCACGTTCGTGAGCACTCGCAAGCAGGGCGCGGAATTGAGCTGTCCCCAGGAGATTGCGGACTTGGCAGGCGACGAACAGGTCGGCTCTGGCTACAGACTCACCATGAGCATTCGATGTGAATGTGGCGACGAATGCGCCTGACCCACTGACGATGACAGCACCGGTTGCCGTGGCAGTGACGGTGGTGGCGGACTCACCAGCACCATCGAGGACTACTGAGCCAGTAGCCGTAGCAGTGAATGTTGTGTCGAACGAGGCAGCAGCGTGTTCGGTGTCGAGACCAGCAGCCAAGCCGGTGACAGTGGCTACGAAGTTGCCGGTGCCAGCAATGGAAGTCGTGCCGACAGCATTGGCAGATACGGTCGCTGTGGTCGACCCGGCACCAGGTGCAGAGATGGTCCCTACGGCGCTGGAAGTGACGGAGGCAGTGACTGTGCCCGAACCGGCTTCTAGGACCGTGGCGGCTGCTGTGGACGATGTGGTGGTGGTCTGTGCAGCAGTGGCCGGGATTACTGCGGACCCGACAGCACTTCCGCTGACAGATGCCGAGAATGCGCCAGTAGCACCGAGGGTTCCAACAGCCAACCCGACGAAGGATGTTGTGTTCGCAGCAGTGGCCGGGAGTACGACAGCTCCGACAGCACTTCCGCTGACAGATGCTGTGAATGAGCCATCAGCAGCGAGGGTTGCACCGGCTGTGCCCGTGTAAACGGTGTCCTGTTCGGCGGTGCCGGGTGAAGCCGATGATGCCCATGTGCCAGCAGCGGACGCTGTGACTGAAATCGTCTGCGATCCTGTGGCTGCGAGAGTGCCAGCAGCGGTGCCGACGAAGGATGTTGTCTGAGCAGCGGTAGCTGCGAGAGTGCCAACAGCAGAGCAGGTGACTGAAGCCGTGAATGCTCCGGTGCCAACATCAGGAGCAATGACAGTTCCGGCAGCAGCAGTGGTGACGGTTGCCGATTCAGCAGCAGTGCCAGCAATGGTGACGATGCCGACAGCAGCAGTGGTGACGGCAACCGATTCAGCAGCGGTGGCTGCGATGGTGCCAACAGCAGAGCAGGTGACCGATGCCGAGAACGTACCTGCACCTGTGCCCTGGTTGGCAAGTAGGACGTTCTCACCGGCAAAGTACGTCGGGAGCACATCGAAGTTGCCGTCTGTCTCGTCGGTGACGTAGAGCAGGTCCGCTCCGAGTGCAGCGCTCGCAAGCATTTGACTTGTGGCACTGCCCAGCGGGGTGGCCGTGACGATGTGGGCGATCTGAATGCCGTAGCCGCTGTAATTGCCAGGAGGCGTCGAGCCGAAGGCTGCATAGGTGGCGTCGAAGACGACGATGCCGTCGACCACTGATGGAGTGAGGAACCCGGAGTAGGGAGCAGCACCCATGTTCATAATGCTGCGACCAGCACCGTGAGTGGTGTGGACGTAGCTGGTCAGCGAGGTGGCGTAGCTGACTTTGGTCGAGAGTTCACTAGCACGGTCGAAGAAGATGTTGACGATGCCGTAAAGCGAGAACCACTTGTCGACGTTGCCTTCAACGGTGGCGAGGGCCACGGCTGCGTAGTTGGTGTCCACGTAGCCAAGGACTGTCCAACCAGCCGCCTGAGCATTGGCGATGGCCGTGGTGTAGTCGGGGTTCACCGTGGTGCCAGGACCAGAGTTCGGGTTGGCGATGATGTAGCCAACGCCACCCACAGGAGAGCCAAGAGACGCGCCCCAAAGACCGACCGTCGGGTACTGGTAACCAGGGATGAGATAGCTGGCCAACAGCGGCGCACCAGCGTTGTTGTAGGCCGTGATGGTTTGCGAGCCGGTGGCTGCAATGGTGACCACGCCGACTGCACTGGCAGTGACGGATGTGATCAGAGCAGCACCAGCAGCGAATCCGACTGCACTGGCAGTGACGGATGTGATCTGAGCAGCAGCAGCAGCGATGGCTACTGTGCCGACTGCACTGGCAGTGACGTTCGTGGTCTGCGTAGCACCAGCAGCGAAGCCGACAGCCGATCCGGTAACAGATGCTGTGAATGAACCTGTGGCAGCGACAGTGCTAACAGCGAATCCGACAGCCGTGCAGGTGACGGCAACCGATTCAGCAGCAGTGGCAGTGGCCTGGTTGGCAAGAAGGATGTTCTCGCCAGTGAAGTAGGTAGGCAGAACGTCGAAGTTGCCGTCAGTCTCGTCGGTGACGTACAGCACGTTCGCGCCAAGGGCGACACTTGCGAGCATTTGCGTCGTAGCGTTCCCCAACGGAGTAGCTGCAACGATGTGCAAGATGAGCAGGCCAGTGTTGGCGTAGTTGGGCGGTGGAGTGGACTGGAAGGCGGCGTAGGTGTTGTCGAAGACGCAGATGCCGTCGCAGACGGCTGTTGACATGTAGCCGCTGTACGGAGGCGACCCCGGATTCAGGATCGACAGCGCACCAGCAGACGCGGTGTGCACGAAGCCGGTCAGCGTTGTGTAGTAGCTGACCTTCGTTGACAGCGTGCTTGCCTGGTCGAAGAAGATGCTGTGGACGCCATACAGCGTTGACCACTTCGTGACCATTGCTTCGACGGTGGTCGATGAGGTGACACCGTTGTTTGTCGGCACGTAGCCAAGGACAGTCCAACCGGCAGAGATGGCAGCGGCGATTGCTGCGGTGTAGTTGCTGTCGACAGTTGTGCCAGGACCAGAGTTGACGTTGGCGATGATGTAGCCAACGCCACCAGCAGGCGAACCTAGACCGTTCCACAGACCGAGTGTCGGGTACTGATACCCCGGAATGACGTAGGTGGCGTCGAGAACCGGACCGGCATCGTTGTAGCTGCCAACCGTCTGCGTGCCGGTAGCCGGAATCGTGACGAAGCCGACTGCACTAGCAGTGACGTTCGTGGTCTCAGCAGCCTTAGCAGCGATGTTGACGGGCTGGAGCGCAACGGCCAACATGCCGAAGACTTGACTCGTCTGCCAGTTCGCCTTGAACGCAGCGGCTGACAGAGGAGTCGTGGTGAGGTACGAACCGCCGTACATCCTTGAAGCGGTGGTGCTGATGTTGGTGGCAACGGTGGTCGTCCACGCTGCAATCGTGCCCGAACTTGCGGCGAGTCCAACACCGATCAGAACGAGTGAGCCTTCAACCTTGGTGGTGACGTTCACCGTGCCGGTCGCAGCAGCAGCGTGGTTCGACAGAACGGTGAGTGCTTGGTCTAGTACGAGCGGGTTGTCTGTGCTGCTGACTTCCCAATAGCAGATTCCGTCGATGGTGCCGCCACCGGCAGTCGGCGCGATGGCAACTTCGCCACCCGCGGCAATCTTGTGCGCGCACCAGACAGAATCGGCACTCGAAGCGAACAGCGCGTCGGTTGCTTCGACGGTGTAACCGGCGAGTGTCGGTGCAACCGTGCTACCGACTTGGCTGATGAAGCAGACCAGCGCGTTGCCAGCCGTAGCCGACGTGATGGTCAGCGAAGCAGCAGCAGTTGACGGTGTCTGTGCCGAGTTGACTACCGCAATGGCAGCCATCTAGCTCAGCGCCTTAGTTGAGAGGCTGTACCTCGTCCGGTTGCGCATCGGACTCTGCCTCATCGTCTGAGGAAGCCACGACAGCGGGCACAGACCAAGAACCGACAGCGGTAGCCACCACACCTGTCTGTTGACCGGCCATGAATCAGCCAGCCACAGTCAGGGTCAGGGCGTTCGTGAAGGTCACGTTGCTCCCCGACGGAATCGAGCCAGACAGACCGGACGTGGCACCACCCGTGAGGAAGGTTCCACCGGTCGCAGCGGACCACAGACCCCATCCGAGAATGCCGGATGCCTCAGTGACCAGCATCGGGAACGTCTGGATGTCGTTGGACTGCACGACACCAGCAGTGACAGTGCCCCATGTGACGGGCATACGTGTCCCGGTGTAGCCGGTACCGCCGACGATCTCACCAGAACCGGTGATGCCAGGCAGGGCGGCGTACAGGGCCATGTACAGGCCGGTAGCGGTGATGGTGGCGAGCATGGCGGCAGCAGTGGCAGTGGCCAGGTAGGTCAACGCCATGGATGCGTCCACTGCCTCAGCAGCGTCGGCAATGCGGCCAGTGTTGAGATCGTGAAACTTGTAGGTGCGCTTCATGTTGTGTAGTCCTTTCGAGACCGGAGGTTGGTGTTGTGTGTTGCTTCAGGAGTAAGTGGACAGGCGGGCGGTGATCTTCCTGACGTGAGCCGCCACGTTGCGAGCATCGAACTCACTCACGTTGGCCACAGCAGCGAAGTCGGTCACGAACTGATCAAGGTCGGAGAGGCACTGCGCGGCACTGGTGCCAGGGTCGGCAACGGGAGCAGCGACAGGGGCGACCTGCACTGGCTCAGTGACGATCTCATCGAGGGTTGATGCAGCCTCATCGGCCACGGGCAGTGAATCGGACATGTGGTGCACCTTTCAAGGTTGCTATCGGCTCTATTAGCCATCGCTAACTGCTGATTTGATGTGTCTATCGGTTACTAAGTGCCCGCTATGTGGTCTCTATGCGCGCAGAGTCCAACGGGACCCCATTCCTACACTGGTCGCGTCAGTTAGCACTCAAGGACGTTTGCCCTGGTCAACTGGTTAGCTAGAGTTAGCGAGGACCTGCCAACCCGTACTGCAAAAATGCCGCCAAATGAGCGGGTCCGGATGGCACGATTTGCGGTACAGTACAGCCCCCCCATACAAACAAATGGTGGGTACCCATACATCTAATACGGGGGGTTCCATTCGCTGACCTGGGAGTACCTGCCAGGTACCACACTGTCGATCGTCTATCCCTATGTGAACGACGGCAGGTGGGATGTCTTATCGTTCTATGCGCGACTGGCGTGGACTAGTGGTTGTGCTTCCTGCTGTTGCAGGCACGACACAACACGGAGAGGTTGTCTGGTGTGGATGTGCCACCTTGACTGACTGGCACCGTGTGGTCACACGTCAGTGGGTTGCTGTCGTCTGTCTCGTGCGGTTGTCTGTGCCAACCAGGACACACAGGTCCGTTGGTTGCTGTCCACCTAGCGATGACTGCCTTGCTGGTCGTCTGCCAGACACCGTGGTACTGAGGTCTTGAACCTCTACGGTCTGGCAAGCGGTGAGCAGGACAGCGATCACCTGTGGTTAGCAGTGCAGGACACATGGCAACCACACACGGTTTCGGAATCAGGCGAGCCATCAGTCAACGTTCAGACAGTGCATTGCCTGTGTGGTTCGACGTTCGTGCTTGTACGAACAGACCTCGCAGCGAATGTCGTTTGCAGACCTGAGTTGTGAACAGCACTCGACACAGCGGACTTGCTGTCCTTGGTCGACACGAGGATGGAAGTTCACATCAGCGTTGAATGTCGGTTGATCGACTAGATCCCAACCGTTGACGCCAGGAACGTACCATTCCATTTCGACACGGTTCACTGGTACCTATCCTCTATCTTACCGGCGCGCCAGCAGGCACGACAGGTGATGCTGCTGCTTCGATCAGGTCTCTGATGTACTCAGACAGGTCTGTGTAGTTGCCACGTCTGAAGCCGTCGTAGTGAGACCCACACAGACCGCGACGTGGTCGTGGCAATGCCATGTGCGGCTCAGGAACGTTGATCAGGCAGTCAGGCAGCTCAACAATGCGACCTTCGACCGGAACAGCAGGTCCAGCAACGTTCTGGCTGAATCTCAGCGTGTTCGCAGATCCGCGAGAGATTGCGAACACGTTTTTCACGACTCGTTCGCAGGCTTTGTGGACAGGGTCCTTGGAATATCCATCAGATGGAGCATCGTCACGCGCCAATGCCAACAGCAGCAGTGGTCGCAGTGCAGCAAGATCCACGATTGCGGAATCGAGAGCAGCTACACAAGCAGCTTCCTTGGATGTGTCCATTTCAGTCGTCTCCCCGTTCGTTCGAGTCATAGAAGTCGGCTTCGTGAAAGTCGCCAATTGACTCGAAGCTGTCAGAGATCGAATTCATGGCGTTGGTGACTACTGGTATCAGCGCGCGACCAACTTGCAGGTTCATTCGCTCAACACCAGCAGCGAACTCACGATGAATTCGCTCAGACTCGGTTTCAGCGCGCTTGCGCTTAGCTCGCGCTTTCCGTACACCGTCGATCAGTGCCGCCGTCAGGAAGCCGACTACGAATGAAATGAGCAGCGTCATCAGTGCCACAACGCGATCAGGAGAATTGCTTCGACCACGATTGCAGCGATGAGGAATCCGACGACGGTCATTTCAGCACCTTGACCAACTTGAGCAGATAGTCGGCCAATTCCTCAGCAGCGGTAGGCAACGAAACTGCATCCCAATCCTCGTCCGAGTAGAACGTCTCCGGGTTCAAGCGAAAGTCGCTGAGCCACAGTTCGTAGGCAGCTACGAGTTGCAGTCTGGTGATGTCGTGTAGGACTTCTTCTTCGATCTCTGCATCTGTGAATGAAACGACCCTCATGCGAAGTTCCTCGTAGCAGCGATGATGTCCTTTGCAAACTCAGCCAAATCAACCTCGCCATCGACACGGTTGACGGAGATGTTAATTGTGGAGTTGACGGTTCTGAGCAGCGCGGCGTTCTCGTCCTTCAGCGCCTGGTACTCAGCGATTGGGACGAACTTCTGCCGCGAGACGTGCTTCGAGTAATCCAACGGTCGCCCGACTGGCGGATCACGAAATGTGATGAATGGCTTCAGCAACTCTCCTGCCCATAGCGGAAAGTCGCCACTTCGATTGGCGAGCACGCCTAGCAGGTTCTTCAGCTTCTCAATCTCACGCACAACATCCATATCCACCATCGCTGCTGGCACGTACTCAGATTCAGCGATGGCACCATCGACATCAGCCAACAGGTTGTCGAGTGTTCGGTTGGCTTCGCTGTCAGTCGACAACGACCTCAGCAGTGCGATCTTGACTCGTAGTTCTTGCAACTTGCTCATCTGTTCTCTCCTCGTGCGCTATCAAGCAAAGCGTTGAATGTTCGGAATCGGTCATCGTCCTTCAACTTGTGACACGAGCAGCAGAGCGGTTCGTAGCAGTCAAGGTGCACGCAGAACGGACTACCAGCGGCTGGACCGGCCACGTCTGACTTCTCGTCCCCACAGACGTTGCTGTAGGCCCATTGCTGCGCTGGCTTGCCACACAGGCACTCGTACCCACTAGCAGGTCCACGTTCTCTGGTGAGACGGCGATGGACACCGGAGTAGCCAAGGTTCTCGCCATGCCAGTTGTTAGAATTCGGACCCCGTTGACTACCACCTTGTCCTAATGAAATGTTCGGAGACCCATACCTATTCCACGCTTGCCAATGCGCACTGCACCATCCACGAGCAGCGTGTTTCCTATCGCATCCATCTATCGAGCATTTGCGGGTGCTTACCGGTCTACCCATTGTCTGTCTTTCGTGCTCGTTTGAGTAATGCCTCGAAAGCGTTGAACTTCTCATCCTCTACCGAGTCGTTGGGCATACTCCAAACTTCAGTTCCGTTGCCAAGTAGCACGAACTCGACAGAGCCGTCATCGTGGTCGATCTGGCCTAGCGCGTAGCCGCGTGGGTGGAAGACGGACCTGTTCACCATCCACAGGATTGCGTCGTCCTTGATGTCGACGGAAATGCTCATCTGTTCGCCCGTCTGCTTGCTTTGGCCATTACATCCCTTGCACGTCGATCACGTCGTCGTGCAGATGGCAGTGCTGAGGTGTAGCCGACGCGACTTCCGTAGCCACCGATTGGCAGTCGTGGTCGCTCTGGAGCAGTGGCGTACCGACGCATCCGGTTGATCAGGAGATCACCTGGCTCGACATGAGTGAACTTGTGCAGGCGCGCTCTGTAGTGCGCTCTCATGCAGATGCCTTGGCAGCGCGACGTGCCGCCCTGTAGGCGCGTTGGCGGTCGGCAATCTTCTTGGCGTTGGCTTTCACGTATGCCTTGGTGTACGCGGCTTTCCGCTCACGATTGTCGAGCAGCCACTGCTTGGAACGGGCACGACGAACTGCTGCGTTGGCAGGGTCGGCACAGTAACGGCGGTCATACACGCGGTGGCAGTCCTTGCAGGCTGGCTTGAGCAGGTCTTTGGCTTTGACATCCCTGCCAAACTGGCCAACAGGCTTGACCCTGCGACACCGGCAGCACTGCTTTTCGTTCACTGGTCTCTCCCTCAGCGGCTTCGAGTTCTTCTACAGCTCACTGTCGAACATCCCCTACTATCGGAGGCACCCATCGGCCAGACTCGCTAGAACCACGAAATTCCCCTATGAATCGCGGCAGAGCAGCCTGAGCTGGGCAAATGCTCGACTTATCAGATACACGTATCGACTGGTCGGTGCTCGATTGGAACGAGCCCGCGCTGCGCTTCTACCGGTCGCTGGGGGCCGAGCCCATGGACGAATGGACCGGCTACCGGCTCTCGGGCCCGGAGCTGGCCGCCCTGGCCG